>TARA_R110001599_G_scaffold9996_3_pt1 | contig 70995 bp, 60 predicted proteins | sample TARA_R110001599 | Tara Oceans TARA_R110001599 (sample SAMEA4398360) | marine metagenome | biome: Polar Biome; feature: [MES] marine water layer (ENVO:01000295) within the mesopelagic zone...; material: water (ENVO:00002006), including particulate matter (ENVO:01000060) such as...... | reverse complement strand
TCTCTCTTTTTCAAGAAGATATGTCAGATCAGATCGAGACTTCTACAACTAGACTGATCCGTTCAACTTATTAAAAGGCAATATGGTACAGGTGCGACTTCCCTATCTGCTCAGTCCTCTTTTCTATTCGGACGGGATGGTCGTATGTAATCCCGCTTCTCCCATAAGAGTGCTCACAGCAGAATAGCACTGCTGCAATTCCATGTGGTTTTGTCCCAATTGGGAGAAAAAGAAAAGGGCGCTCATTTAAGTCACGACCTTCCGCTTTTTTCATAAGTTCAAAGTACGCCGCAGATACACTGTTAGCCGAGCAAAAGTTCACATCCCAAGCAATATTTGCATCGCGCTTTGAAAGTGTAGGCACGTTAGCTGTATATGCGTCAGATTCCCAACCTGCCTTAAAGGCTGGCACACCGAAAAATGCCATCCCGTCCCAGCCTGTTGCAGGAAATTGTTCTTCAAAGTGAGCCAACCGTTCGGGTTCAAATCCAAGGAAGGCGATTACGGTTCCTGGGTCTAATTGTGTTGTATCCAACGTCAATCCAATAATGTTTGAAAATTTTCTATCAGTACTTAAGTGGAACTTCCTAGCTTCACCACTCTTCCTTTTATAATCATGGGGTTCGATGTAAAGTATGGTAAGTGCGCATTCTAGGTCAGGTAATTGCTTGATTGACAAGCATATAGCGGCTATTTCGGGCAAGCCTAATGTTGTTGCGTCAAGGAGGACTCGCTTATTCTTGGAGTTCTTTTTGATAAGGGACTGTAGATGTTTAACTGGCGATCCAACCTCAGAGCCGTTTATTGAATAAATCTGTGATTCATTGGAGAAACGGTGATCTATCTCTATAGATTTTATACTTCGGTCAGCTATAGATTCAATCGCACAACGGCCCCTTTCATCTAACGATTTACCGTAGAATCCTAAACCCCATTTTTCATTGGGCAGATCATCAACATTGTCAAAAACCTGGGTGCTTATACTAAGTGTCATGATTCAAAGTCTATTGCATGCTGAGTTCCCGTATCGAACTCTGGAACAGAGAAACTTGATATGATATCTGAGATTGCTGATCTATCACCGGAACAAAGTGTGTTAAAAACCGTTGGAGTAAACTCAGTTTTTTTACCCTTGTTTGGAGAAATTCTAAAGTGAGGTGAAAAGATGGGGTTGAGCCTGTATTCCTCGAATTCAATACGCGGATCTTTAGTCTTTGTTTCACTACTGGGGATAAGTACGGACCATTTAACAGCTTCAACCAATAGTTTTGACGCGTCTTCGTCACACCCGCCTGGCAAGGCAAAATGACTCGACTCTGGCTCACTCTGCGTAAGTGATTCCTGCTTTGCTTTGAAAATTTGGCCTAATCCATTAGCTAAGGATTGAAGCCGTGTGCTGAAATCTCCAGAACCAGATACTTCCCTGAACAATTCATTGGCCGCTTTTCGCGATGCCTGTGCCTGTAAAAGAGGGGTAATAGGCTTGATCATATGGCCTGATCCACCCTCCTCCTGCTCAGAATTCATAAATGCCCAATGACAAAGCTCTATGAAATTCCTAACATTTTGGTTAGCTAGGGACACATAATTGTCAAAACCTGCGTAGGCGATAATTGGGGTATTAGGCGAACGATGAAGGCGAATAAAACTACCCAAAAAGAAATTGTGTATCCATTCCTTGCCAGTCGTAAAGTTAGATTTTTCTCCTTTGGAGTGCTTTCCTAGTTCCTCTAACAACATACTAGCGTCGGTGACGCCTTTCTTCTGCATTAAAATAGCACCGCACACTACTGATGCTGATGGGTAGTCGGGAAGGATAAAGCTTTCCATGAGGAGCTTTTCATTTCGAGATTCTAGACCACGCTTTATCCAGAGCTGAAGTTGCCTCAATAAGGTTGGGTTAGATATAGCATAACTTCCTAGTTCATCATGACTTGGTCTAGGAAGTAAGCGTCGTGCTTCTGATATGACACGTTTTTTGTAATCATTACCTAGCCTCACTTTAAGTGTTTCAGGGCGCGGGTCTGAAAGCTCGACCAATCCAATTATAGATTTCATGTGCGAGCTATCACTGTATAGCCTGGATAGCAGTAGTTCAGCGGAGAATGTTGAAAAATGGCTGCCTAGCAAATGATCTTCAATACTTATTAACTTGTAGTCATGTGTGACTTGCAATCGTTCCCCACCTTTGATCGTTTCTTTAATCGGCATTCCATTGCGTTTCACCGCGATATTAAAAACAATACCATGTTGGCCAGAGTGTTTAATTCCTGTGTTGATGAGGCGCTGCTGATAAGCTAATAGGTTTTCATACTCATCAATAAACAGTAATAGGCGGGATTGTGATAATTCAGGAATGGATTCCCTTACAATTTCCATAAATGCTGCGAGAATGTGCCTACAGGGAAGGAAAACTGGATGTTCATCTGAATGAGCACCGTTTTGCAACCAGCCATACATTCTGTTCTGAGAGAGTTTTACGTAAGTAACAAAATCTTTATAATTATCAGGAAATCCAGCGTCAAAACCTTTCAATACCGCTAAATCCATTACTAAAGGGTCGTTTGGACTCTTCTTCCTTAAAATTAACTCAATAGCATTTAGTATTTCCCTAAGAAAATATAATGCCAAATAGTGATCAAATACTTTTAACCAATAATCTTCATCGTGGTCCAGCCCTGTCATTGTCCGAAGAAACTGTGAATCGGCACGTAAGCACACACCGATATCACTTCGGGAATTTTTCCCATACGATTCTCCAAACTGAGTTCGATAGCTGAGATATCCTAGAAGCGTTGTTTTGCCACTTCCACGGCCCCCCTCTATAACTAATGAGCGCTCTCCGATGAACGACTGAAAACTATCAAATAGCGGCGGAACAATGTACCGGCCAGTTAAATCTAGCTTGCCGAAATCACCTCGATTTGCAACAAAAGCCTCACCTGTTTGCATGTCTTCACCTATGAATTAAAGGTTTCCAGTCGCTTGATTGGTACCACAATAGAGGAATGGTATTGTTTGGCGTCGCATGATAAAAAGCGTAGCAAAGTCCTAAATCGCCATAACCCATCTTCATATTTTTTGCTCGACAGCCAGCTCTGGAGTATACATCGTCGTATAGTCCACGAACTTTTTCTTGATCGAGATTAATACCTGTAGACTTAGAAATTCTTTGAAAATACTCACCGCTTAAAAAATGATGCTCAGGGCCTAAGTAGTCAGCATGAAAAACTGTAATCCAAGGATATGTGGTGCGAATTTTCTCTATTGCGGTCTTGTGAGCGGCAAGGCATAACAAAAATACCTTTGTTTTAGGATGTGACGTTGGTAGTTTAGATAACCCTGAATCATTGATAAAATTACAGAATTGCTTGCCGGTCCCTGCGAAATCGTCAACAAGAATAAGCTTTGTTAACTCATTTTGTTGTAACTCTAACGCTTTAGCTGGCCATGTCAAATGACGGTCAGCAATAGCATACTTCCTCTGTATTAATCTAAGTATATATGGCCCACTTTTAGTGGGTGGATGATTTTCACCTAATACCGGCGCCAATTTTATACCGATATCTTTATGTTTATTTGTCAATGAACGGATAAAAGCGGAGTCATCCATAGATGATTCCTGGCCAGCTGATTGCGAGTGCAAAAAAAGAAAATCGATAAGCGCTGATACTTGTCGCTTCGATCTAACTACCAACTGGTCAAGAATTAGAGCCGCAAGTATCTTTTCGGACTTTTCAAATTGAGAATACCAGTCTGTTAATTGTCCTATTGAAATAGGTTCTATTATAGATAAATTAGAAAGTTTTAACGTTCGATCAAAAATATCTTGGCAATATTGTTCTTCATCCATTAGAAGTCCAAAACTACTAAATTAAGCATAATTCTCACATCCGTGTTTTAGTTATTTAAGTCGCAAATTTGATACATCGCTTGTTGTTAGGTACCTTGCGCCAACCCCCCTTGCCGAGGCAAATCGGTCATCTTTGCCAGTACTGCTGAAAAGATACTCCAATAGTGCTTTTCTTTTTCCTCTTTTAGGTCTAAGTACGAAAACACAATCACTGACAAGAACAGCGCCACTGGAAACAGTTGCGAGCTTTAGATGCAATTTTCTACCGACTCGGGCTATTAGAATGTCACCTGCCTTTGCATAACGTGCATTGGTAGAGACTACATTAGTGGGCACATAATTGGTGAATTCATTTGGTACTTTTAATTCGTGCAGGGATTTTGGATCTATTTTGAAATCACCGAGGTGGAACACAGGGCTCTCGTAATTTTTGATCTGGTTCGACGCGATATTTCCACGAAACAGGCCATTTTTAATTAATTGCCCCCCAATATTCTGCTGGAAAGACGTATTTATACGTTTGATCTTTTTTTGAGAATGATGGTGGTAATCGTAATCCAGCCGCTTGGCAGCTTCTGCTTTGTCAAGAATTAGTGCGGGCGAGATCACACCCTCGTCAGTTACATAACTGATCTTAGTGGCCTTGGTGGCGCCAGATTTTTTTTGTAAGATCAATAAGTGTGTTTGAGCTTCGGTTCCCAAAAATGTTTTCGTCGGTAATTTAATTACGTGCTCGACTAAGTGCTCTTGCAATAATGTTTTACGAAGGGAGTAGTTTTTTTCTCCTGATATAAGACCGTCAGGTAGTATAAGGCCAAGTTTTCCAGATGTGCGCAAGAGACGAAGGCTTTGGGCTAAGAACAACAATTGGGCTCCGGCCTCTTTATGGCACGCGATAGCTCCTGAAAGCCCTGCGTCTTCAAGAATGTGTGAGTATTCTTCTCGCCACTTTGCGCGTCTAAATGGTGGGTTTCCTATGGCTAGATCAAATGAGCTCAGTGCCAAGCCTAATTTTTCATGCAAGCATGGGTCTAAAACATCTTGAGTGAAATGGCTTAATTGACGCTTGGTGCCTTTGTCTGGCCACCAGCAATTTGAAATCACCGTAGGATCTAGGTCAACAGTAACAAATTTCGCGGAGGACCACCTGTTAAAGGCTGCCTTCGCAAGGGCGCCTTTGCCAACGCCTAGTTCTAAGACATTTTGGGGGTTATCGTAATTCAACGCTCCTATCAGGATAGTGCTGACATCCGTTGAGGTATAATATCTATTGAGCGCATCCATCTATAATACCCAAATATAAAATTTAATTCCCACTACTCGGCGTCCTAGCTTTACTAGGTATCCCCTAGCAACTCCTTTAGGGTTACGTTTAGTGTGTCCGCAATCTGAAATGCCTTAAGCAACGTTACGTTCTTTTCACCTCGCTCTATGTGTCCCATATAGCTTCGGTCTATTCCCGCTTGATTGGCAAAGTTTTCTTGGGATAGCCCTTTGTTCTTGCGAGCGCGCCTAACATTCGCGCCAAACTGCTTTATCCGTGGATCGGACATTAGTGTTCCATCCAAAGGATAGAACTATCTGGAAATGGCGCCTTTTATTCCACGGGATATAGTACCCATTTTACCTTGGCGCTGCTAAAATTCCAGTAAATACCTTACGTTGGCCGCCTAATGCTTAAAACCACGATAAATAGATACATCACGTTGCTACAAAAACATCCTAAACTCGTAATTACTCAAAAAAGTAAGGCTCGATATATCGTTGAATACCTTGAAAATAGATGGGAAATCTGGCCCATGCTTGAAAAATATCGCTACCTAGGTGACCCCTCTAAGCAGGATTATTACTATGGTGATATCAGGCATTTTTATGTTCGATATATTGCCTGTAGTGTGTCATATCCAGAAAATCACGCCAAAAAGTGGACAAGAGAGGAAGAGGACTCTTTACTTGATATGATAAATTTTGAATATAGTGTTAATCAAATTGCAAATGATCTAGAGAGACACCCGAGAAGTATCGTTGCTAAGATAGCGTTAGTATTTGATGATAGGGATATCCAAACTAGACTATATGATTCAAAGGTATTTGACGTCGCTGTCATTAGCTTGATTTGTTGTTAAGTCTAACTTTTATGCCCCCTTCTTACTCATAAAAAACAGCTGACCCTGAGTGCTGAATCTGAGAAAAATCAGTCTCTACATATGCGAGCCGCTCAGCTAATTCCAAATGTTCCCCATATATTTCATCTAGGTCACGTGCAATTTCCTTCGGTGGTTTCTTCATTGCCGTTAACGCACCTTTATATGCGTTAAAAAAGGAATCACCAGCAGTTATTCGGTAAGCTAAGTGTGCAGCAAACACTGCTGCTGGATAGCCTTGTATAGGCCACAAGTGTGATATGGTCGCCTGACATGGGCCGGCTAGTCCTGCTGCAAGCCCAATTCTTGGAGTGATGCCTGTTTCGTCAAAACGGCCTCCGTCACAGACATTGAGAACCAACAAGCGTCGACCTTCGTGGATTGGAGTTTGACTGTATAAGTCATTTAGATAAACATACTCGCGCTCTTCATTAATCTGCATCTTAACGTCAATCGGTGCCCAATGATCAAATTCAGCGTGCGATGCTACCCAAAGGATGTCGTACTTTGAGTCTTGGTATACGGTAATAAAGGTATCAGCGTCACAAGCACTGCCTTTATAAATCTCTACGTTGACCCCTATACGTTTAAAAGCGATTGAGATAATTTCAAGCTCCATCTCCTCTGTCATCGTACTTGCACCGCTCCAGAGTGCAACAGAGTTTACTTGCCTATCATAGCGAGGTTTATGTAACGATGCAGCGATCGGCCAAGTATTTCCCCATGATGACAGCTGGATGGCTTGGATGGGGTGGGCATATGATTTAATCATCAATTGACTGGCTGGCTCACTATCAAAAGGAAACCCAACAGGACAATAAGCGTCTATCAACGCAACACTCCAATCAATATCCTCATTTTCGATCGGCAGACCAGGGCGTTCAGGCGAAATCAGGAAGGAATTATCTGTATTTTCAATTGTTAACGCGGTACCTAGGAACGAATTCGTCGTATGTGCTAACTTTTCAAGAATAGGTTGATTATTTCTATCTAGCTTGAATAGCTCCTTTCCTAGGATGGCTATATAGCTCTTTTCGTCGAATGGGGTGATTAATAGGAATGAATGGGGGTCGATACAATCGTTGTCTATTGGTGTTTGGTACCAGGCTCTTAATGCTTTAAGGATAAAATCACCACGATTAATTGCTGTACATGAAGCGATGAAGGGCAGTATTAAATACGCTTTACTAGCGGCGATACGTTCGAAATTAAGCGAGCTGTGAGCAGCATGGCAATTGCCTTGCAATATATGTATCTCATTCTCTAGTTCTTCAAAGTTTTTTGTTTCACCGAATGTGAGCGCTAGCAACTGGACTTTTTCTTCCGTATCAAGATATCCAAGGTAGTCCCTAAGTGTGATGCAGGCCCAGAAGTTTGTCGGGAGCCGCGAGTAGCGACCGCCGCTTGAGCTTAATGTCAAGCTCAAGCGGGCTCTTACGCTACTTGGTAACACCCGATCGAGAGCCCAGTTATCTACTAATGAGGTAAGTTCTTGCGCATTCGTAGGAGCCTCATTGACAGCCCACGTTAGCATTTTGCTAACCAGATCGACGTTCTGAGGGTTATCTAGCAAGGTAGGGTTGTGTCGAATTTGTGTGACAACTGATATGGAGGCATGCCAAAGACCAATCCCAACATTCTGCATTGCATTCAATTGGCGAGCATAAAAATAAAAGTTAGAAAGATATGCAACCAAGATTGGCGTGAAATTTCGCCACGTTGAAATGCCTGGAGAAGTAATAAACTCGTATACGCGACTAAGAATAAGGTCTACTGATTTGTCATCATTTATCTCAGCAGACAAGCCCCATGCAATCCAATCCCCGCAATCATACAACGTTCCGGTGTGAGCTACGCATTCCAACATTTGCGATGCAAATATGAATTGCTGGAACTGGAGGATAAGCAAAGCATCCCCTTGCTTAGCGCCCTGCTCGCTTACTAACTCCTGAATTTTTACTAACGCGTCTTCCCTTGATAGAGTATTGGTATCAAAAGTATTTAGATATTGCTCTAATTGGTCGTGAATAGCTTTAAAATCCATTTTGAGCTCTGTGTCCGGCACAAATTTTTCCTCCGCTGGTCTACTTAAGTTACAAAGACACGTTTGCGTAGGGGCCTCATATTTTTGAATCAGTTTTACTATACGAAAGTATAATGTTGTGCGGCCAGTAATGATAAACTTTCAGACAGACGAATATTACACAAATGACACTCGTATCCATTTAAGCCATTGTTTTTTATGATAAAATACAACTTTGGTGTGCATATATGTTAAATAAAGTATTTTGTTCAGCCACTTACTTTCAGCAAGACTATTTGTGCGAGGGATCCCACACAACAATGTTAACTAGGGACAGTGGCCTCAAGAGATCGCCTCTTTCCATGTCAAGGCAGTTGCAAGACTGAATGCATCAGGAACGGATTTCAAATTATTGGAAGTCATGAGCCTGCCAGCAGCCTACACCAAAGGTGCTGATACTATGGGGCGGTCCCAAAGCCAGTATCAGCGGAGAACAGTCAGTTTCATTGTAGAGAGTTTCAATCAGGTTGTTCGCTAAGTCGAGGTGTTAGCCAAAGCCGGCGCTGTCGTAAATCCAGAACAATTTTACCCGCGAGTTAGAAGACAACGTGGCAAATTTAGGGATCATCCCGTGGTCGATGCGGTTATTCGGACCATGTTGAAAGGTTATTTGCGTTTAAGGCTTGAAAAGGCCAGAACACCCAAGCCCTCCTCCCCTGTTTTTGAACCCAAAGGCCCTATTCTCCGAATACCCTACAGGTGTAATACGCCATCGGAGCGAGGCGTTACTTTCTGCACGTCTTGCATACACCAATTAGACCGGACCGCGTGTTACTGCGGCGAACACCGCCGGCCGGTATATTCATAGTTTGTCTAATCACATCTCCGAACTAATGAAATATTTCAAATGTTTCAGGCTAACGATATGGTCAGAAATACTAGGGTAACAGGCAGTTGAGAGTATTGCGGCGCAATTGCTGAGTGCGAGATGAATTAATTCTGATAAGAACAACCGGCAATTTCGATATGAGCGGTATGACCTCGCGATATCTTTATTAAGGCAGTCATATTCCCTCACTAGAGGATTATCACAATAACAGAACAGCGCAATATCGCATCTGAATTTATATTCAGATCTTTTCAATAGAGGTTTATTGTTATGCCAACAGAAAGTAAATCCCCATCCTTAAGCAATCCGAAAGGTGGCACCTACTTGGACTCTGAATCCAAAGAAAAGCCAAAACTAGTCTATCCGAGCTTGAAAATTCCGTTTGTGCTTTTGGTGTGCTGTTTTGCCGCGTGGGGCTCGACGGCCAATCTGACTGACGTTTTGGTTAGCGTTTTTAAACGCGTCTTTACCATGAGTAATTTCGAGTCTGCACTCGTTCAGTTTGCGTACTATGGTGCGTATTTTGCGCTGGCAATTCCTGCGGCCTACATCAACAAAAGTTTTGGCTATAAGGCTGGTGTACTCACGGGCCTGGGAATGGCGGCGTTGGGTGGATTTTTATTTATTCCAGCGAGCAACTTTTTGGTCTATGAATTTTTCCTCCTGGCGTTATTTATTCTCGCAGCAGGGATGTCAATATTGGAAACCTCAGCGAATCCGTTCGTGATTGCGATGGGGCCGGAAGCAAGTGCTGCCCAGCGCTTAAATTTAGCCCAATCTTTCAATCCAGTCGGTGCCAATATCGGTGTTTTACTTGGTGCTTTACTTATTGTGCCGCGGCTTACACCTGAAAGCGCCAAAGTAGGCGCAACGGATGAACAACTGCTAGAGATCCTAACGCAGGATCTGGGGCTAGTCTTGGGGCCCTATATAGGTATAGCTATTGTGTTGATCGTGATATGGCCGCTCATCGCCTTTCGCAAGATTGAAACACCACAAGAGGAATATGAACATCAAAGCAAAGCCAGTAATAAAGGTGTATTTGGCCGACTTTATCGCAACAAGCATTATCGTTATGGAGTTCTGGCACAGTTTTTTAACGTGGCGGCGCAAACCTGTACCTGGACTTTCACAATCCAGTACGCACAAAGTGTTGTTGGCGTTTCCGATGACAATGCAAGTTGGTTTCTACAGGCCAGCCTCATTGTATTCCTCATTTCACGATTCGTGATGACTTATCTGTTGGGTAAAATTCGGCCTTCAAAGCTCCTGTTAATAATGGCCGCCATTGGTGTTGTTCTCGCAAGCTTCGCCACAATTTCTCAAAATTACGCAGGGCTTATCGCTATTGTGAGTATCTCTGCGTCGCTTTCGTTGATGTTTCCTACCATCTATGGCGTCGCGCTAGAGGGCTTGGGAGCTGACACCAAGTTCGGCGCGGCTGGGCTGGTGATGGCAATTCTGGGAGGTGCGTTGCTGCCGTTAGTGCACGGTGCGGCGGCTGACGTAGCTGGTCATGCCGTCGCCTACGCGGTACCTGCTGCATGTCTGGCTATTGTTGCTGGGTATGCTCTCTTCGACCTGAATTCACGCCGTATTAGTCATGAGGGTTGAGCAGTATGGCGAATATATCGCTTCCGAGTACTATGTCATAGCTCAAAGAAATGAATTCGGTTATTGCAGCTAAATCGATGGCTAGCGTTCACCGCTCAAGGGATTGCGGTTGGACGCTGATAGGGAGTAAGGTCATGCAAGCCAACACACATATCCTGATCAGCGCTGAGCATAATATTAATGTAGGCAACTGGTCGCTCAGCGGTGACGGTTGGTCCGTAATCAAGTACTCGCTGCACGGAGGGTTTCAGGAAGGCGTGGAACTAATCGAAATCGACAACGGCGTGTTGGTGATTACTATAATCCCTACGCGTGGTATGAACGTAATGAGCGTGAGGAGCAAAAACATCACCCTCGGGTGGGATTCACCCGTTAAAGAGATTGTGCATCCACGCAACGTTAATCTGACCATAAACAACGGTCTCGGTTGGTTGGATTCATTTAACGAATGGATGGTGCGTGGGGGAATCGAATACTCTGGTCACCCGGGTGACGACAATGGTCGCTTACTAACCCTGCACGGTCGCATTGCCCATATTCCTGCCTCTGAAGTGTCTGTAACTATAAGTGGTGATTCACGGCAACAAATCACGCTCAAAGGGGTTGTTCGGGAAAGTTCGTTTAAAGGCGTCCAATTTGTGATGGAAACGAAATTAACCACTGACGTCGGATCTATGACGTTCCGCTTCGACGACAAAGTAACCAATAAGGCAAGTAATGAAAAGGAATTTCAGATCCTGTATCACGCAAACTTCGCCAAGCAACTTCTCGAAGAGGGCTCCAGGCTACATGGAACAGTAGATGAGATTCAGCCATTTAACGACTATGCGGCGATGACACTGAAGTCATGGAATGTTTATGCCGCTCCGGCAGAGGAATGGGTAGATGAAAAAATTTATCAGATCAAACCTTTTGCCGACAGTGAGGGACGTGCGCATTTTCTGCTGCAGAATGCCGCAGGCGACAAAGCCGTGTCGTTCAACTATAACCTAGACAACTTACCCTATTTCTCTCAGTGGAAAAATGAGGATAGCATCGCGAATGGATATGTTACGGGGCTTGAGCCTGGTAATACCTTCCCCGCTAATCGCGCTCATGAACGCAAAAAGGGGCGTATCCCGAAACTAAAAGGTGGTGAAAGTGCAGAATATCATCTGGTTTATACCCTGCATGATACAAAGAGCGAAGTGAACAGTGCCATCAGCAAAATTGACAAGCTGAATGCGGGTAAACGTATCACGTATGTCGAACAGCCTGAAAAGAAATAACGTAGACGTTATGTGAAATAAATCTAATGATTGATGGCGCATTGCATCCGCGTTTTCCTATGAAGAAGAACTCGGCGAGCCTTCCACTCGAGTCCTTTTAAATAATTAGCGACCCTCGACGCCTTTATTATTTTCACGACATTTGACGCGGTATTGAATGTCGTGTCAGTACATTATCGCCGAAAAATATTTCAATTCGATGTTACACTGCTTCGAACATAACAAAGCACAATAAATCGTGAAAATCTTCCATGCAGCCAGATAAGCATCTACTTCACATACTCATAGTTGACGACGATGAGGACATCCAAGATGTCGTGAGTCGTGAAGTGCAGCAACATGGCTGGGTTGCTGTCAACGCCGGCAGCGAGACAGCTATGCGCGCTGCCCTAAAAGAGCAAACTCCGGACATAATTCTCCTCGATATCCGTCTACCTGATCAGGATGGACTGACTATCGCACGGCGCCTACGCGCTACATCTTCAATTCCGATCATTATGTTAACCGGCATGGGGTCGGATATCGATCGGATTGTTGGTCTGGAACTCGGCGCGGACGACTATGTGGTCAAGCCCTTTAACCCGCGGGAACTCATCGCCCGAATCAAGGCCGTGTTACGACGTACCTCGAACCAACCCATGGAAGGAAGCCCGGCTGAGTCGCTGGGTCATGAATGCCGGCGCTTCGCCGGCTGGTTCATAGATCTGACAGCCCGAGTGCTCACTGACCCCAGTGGCAGCCCAGTGTCCTTAACCAACACAGAGTTCCTGTTGCTGGCGGCCTTCCTCAGCGCCCCGCGTCGCGTAATGAGCCGAGAACAACTCGTCGAGCGCACCCATTCAGATGAGGCAGATGTCTTTGATCGCGCCATCGATGTACTAGTCCTACGCCTACGAAGGAAAATCGAGCCCAACCAACACACACCAAAAATTATCCGTACCGAACGGGGCGCGGGTTATGTTTTCGATGTGGATGTCGAGAAACTCTAATCGCGCAGCAACCCTTGTTTTAACCATCGAGTATACGCCGTACCGAAAACGCCAATTTATCTAGTGGTACGGGTTTACGCAGAAGTTCTGTAGAGCGATCTGAAATCTCCTGAACCTCACCTGAGGTATAGAGAATGGCAATACTCGGCCGTCGCAACTGCACCTCTCGTGCGAGGTTAACGCCATCCCACGGCGCAGGCATTGTTAGGTCAGTGTAAAGTAAGCGGACGGCAGATTCGCCTGCCAGTTTTTCAAGCGCCTCAACCCCATCTTCGGCCGTTACTACCTGGTAGCCAATTCCCTGGAGTTGATGTGCACTCAATTTCAGCAGTTCTTTATCGTCATCCACGACCAGGATGACCTCTCCTTTGCCTTGCGGTAGCAATGGCTCTCCGGTATGAGGAATGTGTTCAACTTTCACGGCCGTCTCCCTATGCTTTTCTACGACCGGCAGCCTGATCCAGATACTGGTGCCTCGACCCGGCTCGCTATTTATACCGATTTCCCCTCCAGACTGCTTTACGAAACCGTACACCATGCTGAGTCCAAGCCCACTGCCCTTGTTGGCCTCCTTAGTGGTAAAAAAGGGCTCAAAAACCTTGTCGAACAACTTGGGAGCGATACCGTGTCCGGTGTCGCTGACTTTGAGTTCGATGGTATCGGAGCTGCCGTGAGCGGTGCTAATGGTTATTCTCCCCTTGCCATGCAATGCATCGGCGGCATTGAGCGCTAGATTCATCAGCGTATTCTCAAGCTGTCCGGGATCGACGCATACCGAGGGCAGCTCCGGTGCCAGTTCCGTGACCAAGGTGACGCCGTCGCCGAGGCTGTATTCGATTAGATCGATCATGCCTTGTATCAGCTGATTGATATTCACCGTCTCGGGCTCAAGCCGTTGGCGTCGTGAGAAGGCCAACAAACGCGCCACCTGGCGTGCTGCCCGGTCTGCTGCCCCCATTGCCTTCTGCCAGGGTTTCTGGAGATCGGGAGTGGCCTTCACTCCGGCCTCCAGCTGGGTAAGATTGCCTAGGATAACGGCTAGAATATTGTTGAAATCGTGAGCCAAGCCACCGGTCAATTGACCCACTGCCTCCATCTTTTGTGCTTGGAGGAGCTGGCTCTCGATCGCTCTTCGTTGCGTGATGTCTGTATGAATGGTGACGTAGCCACCATGCGGCATTGGATTACTGCGCAGCTCCACGCGTTGTCCATCAGCGCAACGCACTTCAAATTGCTGATCCTGGTGACTACGTCCGGTGGTCAAGGAGTGGGGCGCGACCTCCTCGCCAATGTTTGTAAACGCCCTAGCGCCGCGCTCTGCCAACAATTGGTGGACCTGCAAGAGCGGCGTGCCGACGGTGATTTCGGTGTCCAACAGGCCATACAGTTTGAGGTATCGTGGGTTCCAGGCCACCAAGCAATTTTGTTGGTCACACACGGTGAGGCCGTCGTTCATATTATCGAAAGTGGCCAGCAGCAGATTGGATTTTTCGGCCAGCTGCCGGTCAAGTCGCTCAATACGAAATACATTGCTCTTAAATACATTGAACACGCGGGCCAGGTCGCCGATCTCATCGCGCCGCTCCATGGCCGGTACCTGGGCATCCCTTTCTCCGTCCGCTAGTCGCCGCATGGCTCCAGTCACCGCGCGTAGGTTTTCGCTGATATCCCGTACCACGAAACGGTAAGATAGCAGTGTTGCGAGCAGCACCACCGTTACGCTCACGGCCACCAACAGGATCGTGTTGGTGAGAATGGTATTGCCCATGGTGTCCGCTGCATGGGCAATGTTCTCGTTAGCGGAGCGCACGACCAGGTCAATGCGAGTTTTGAGTTGCGTGGCGATGCGGCGACTGATGGTCCCCAGCTGGTCCGCCTGGGCGCGTGCCGCAAGCTCGCCCTCACGCATTGAAAACACACCTCCGTCCCCTGACTGGTCAGCTAGATCTGCAACGGCACTCGCCAGTTCCGCTCGCAGCCCTGAGGGGAGTTGCGGAATCAGTGCCCGGAGTTGATATTTGACTCGTTCGAATGTATCACGTGCCTGTTGCAGCTCATTTACAGTGGACATCTCGGCGGCGAGCAGCAACACGTCAATGGCTGCCCCTACGAGGCGCTCTGCCTCCAATAGAGGCCCCTGTACCTTGGCTGCGCGTTGGAATATCTCGTCGTCCTTCGTTTGTTGGCCGCCGATTACCTCAGCAACCACGAGTATCGACGGACCCAAGATCTGCTTCACTCGCTCGCGCAGTGTAATGTGTAAGTCGCGTTGGTCCTGTAAGCTGTTAACGAAGCCGGCCTGCAACTCCAATTGATCGGCCAGTTCCCTTAGGTTGTTTGCCAATGTCGTTGCAAACGGCGGGATATCGCCCGCTCCGCCACTGTCATCTGCGATCAGATGACTGAGGCGCTCTGTCTCGCTGGCAAGCGACAGCAGGTCATTGTTGATCAATGCCGTCTGCTGTCTGCGCGCCTCCGACCCTTTTGCCGCCATGAGCGCCAGCGTGCGGTCCTGCAGCCGCTCACCTACTCTCGCCAGCACAACTGCGGCAGTGGTGGCGGGTAGCTCCCTGTTTATTACTGAAGTAACCTCGTTACGAATCTCTAGTAGTGCCATCAAGGCCACTGTACTTGCTGCACCGATCGCTAGGGTCGTCAGACCCAGGATCAACAGCAGCCGGCGCCGTATACCGGCCGCGCGCCAGACAGGCCGAGCTGGTTGGGTCATTGAACCCTTTCCTTCAGTCCCATGGCATCACGATAGTGGCGACGTTGACTGATTCGACCCAGTCGGTCCGTGAGTGCCTCCCAGTCCCTGGCGGCCTCGCGCAGCCCCGCCTCAGCGGTGACCTCGCCAGCCAGAACCCGATCCAGCTGTCTCTCCAGGGCCGCGATATAGGCTCGATAACCCGGAATCCGCAGATCCGGAATCGTTTGTGGTGCGGACAGGCTGGCCTGCAGTACGCCCAGATAGTCGGGCGCTTGCCTGTTGCCGGGCAGCTGCCCCCAGCGAGCGAGGTCGCGCAAGTGTGAGCGCCGATAAGGATTGATGCCTGTGGTGCCGTCAAGGACGTCTTCTGTGCTGTGCTGCGGATTGGCATACCAGGCGATATAAGACCAGGCCTGCTCCACTTCGAGGCTAGCCGCTGGGACCACTGCGATCCAACCGCCAAAGGCTAGAAAGGTCACTGACCGTGGTTGCGCGATCCACTCCCACACGCCTTTTTCGGGATTCCACACATCGCGACTACCCGGTAGCGCAAAGAAGCCTAGTTTGCCCGCGACTTGGGAGTGTGCTGAATTACCAGCCAGCACAGCAGTGTCAGCCCAATCGATGTTCATCGCAGCCTGCCCTGCGGCAAAGCGCGTGCGGACGCCCTCGCTGTCCAGACTGCCGGCGTCCACCGGACCAAATTGGCGCAGCTGCAAAAATTCATTCAGTGCCCGTACCCATCCAGCGTTGTCGATTGCAGGTCGCATGCTGTCTGGATCGAAAAACATGGCACCGGGATGGTCTGGGTGGTTGGTATAAGTCGCCGCATGACTGAACAAATACCAGATCCGTTGTCCTCCGGGGGCATAGGCCTCCAGCGTCCCCGCTAGCGTGGTACCGTCTGGTAATCGACGACCGTTAAAAAAGGCCGCGATATCCCGATACTCCGTCCACGTTCTCGGCGGCACAAGCGCTCTTCCATAGACTTGTCTGAACTCCTTTTGCGTCCCAGGCTCATCGAACAGGTCTTGGCGATAGGCGCCTAGGTGCAGATCCCCATCGATAGTCAATGCCATCCAGCGATTTTCCCAGCGCATCAGCGCGCGATAGACCGGATGTATATCGTTTAATTGCGCGCCGTCGAGGATCGAGTCGGGTACAGAGGAGAGATAAGGCGCAAAATCCGCCAACCAAGCCGAGGGGATCAGCAGAATGTCAAAGTCCATTTGACCGGTGACGAAACCGAGCATGATGTGATCGTACAACTGTTCGAACGGGACTTGGCTTACAGAAACGCTGGTTCCAGACATTTCCTCGAAACTGTGCCCGTGGCGCTGCGCCGGTCCGCCAATAGCGCTCGTGTCGCGAGTCAAAACACGCAACGTTTTGCTCTCGTCGGCCTTCCCAGGCACGCTCATCAAGGGCAATGTTACAAATATTACAACAAAAAGTAGCTGGCGCAACATCATCCGTTCATCTGGCTGGGGTTTTATTAAGCTCAAGGGCATGGGCAGTGTGAAGGCCTTTAGCACTGTTGAGTCAGAGTCCAGGCGCTGACTACGAGTCTAACTATCCTCGACACAGTCGTCCAACCTTTACTGTTCAACCCAAATTCCACGAGCCGAGCCCAGCGCCGGTCGTTATCAACTTGAGGAGAGGCACAATGATAAAAACCCTTCTTTCGCTCGTATTGGTCAGCACAAGTTTGTTCGCTGCCAACACGCTGCACGCCAATACAGACTCGGAAGGTAGATTGAATGAAGAGTATTTAACCGGTAATTGGCACGCGCAACGCGCAACGCTGGAGGAGGAAGGCTACCGCTACTTTGCGTACTACAACACGATCGCTTCAAGCAACGTAAGCGGCGGTATCGATTCCGGATCAGATTTTGCTGGTGATCTGTTTGCGGGCATGCAGCTCGATCTTGATAAGATTTTCGGCTGGGAGGATTGGACTTTTAACTTGAGTGGTATTGAACGGCATGGCAACAGCATCGATGACCATGTCGGTGGCATTTACAGTGTTATGCAGTTAGTAGGCGGACAGAGCAGTTTCCTTTACGGTCTCAGCCTAGAGAAAACCTGGGCGAACGAGAAGTATGCCTTTAAGTTTGGGCGTATTACGGCAACCGATGATTTCGCGGGTTCTCCATTTTATGGCTACTATTTGTCCAACAGTATTAACGGACAGATCCGCGCAGTGCTGTTCGATGGAGTGATGACATCCTATCCCTTCGCAGTATGGGGCGCGCGCTTTCAGTATACACCTAGCGATAATTTCCGTGTCAGAATCGGTGCCTACCAGCTCACCGAGAAGATGTGGAACTCTGAGGAGCACGGCACCGACTTCGGGTCTAGAGGTAGCGATGGCTTGTCGCTTATGACTCAGCTCGATTGGGGTTGGTCATGGGGTGGGAAGCCCGGCCATTTTAGTTTCGGCATGAACAATGTCCATTTTGATATGCCAAACTTTAACTCGGATGGGGTAACTGAAAATTTCATACGCTACTACGTTCAATTGGACCAGCAGATCACCCAGGAGACGGATGCTTCCGAGCAGGGACTCTACCTGTTCGGCACTCTGGCCTATACCGACCAGGAGGAAGCTGCCCTCGTTCCCATGCAAAGCAGCTTCGGCGCCCAGTATGTCGGTCCATTCCGTGGGCGCGCCAAGGACCGGCTGATCTTTGGGACTACCTATGGTGATCTCTCCGATGATTACGCCGACGAGCAGCAGGCAGTGGGCGCTGGCCACCCGGATTATGAGTGGATTTTCGAGCTGGGCTATCGCGTCCAACTGACCAAGTACGCCTATATTCAACCAGACATCCAGTATGTGGTGCAGCCTGGCGGTACCAGCGACATTGATAATGCGACCGTCGTCGGCGTGCAGTTAGGCGTCTCGTTCTAAGCTGCAACATTCAAAACAGACCGAAAGTGGTAGGGCCTGGAAGTGCGATCAGTGGAGGAGCCGAATGCGAAATTCGCGCCCTTCCAGATCTTTGGGTGGTTGGTGGTAATCAGAGAAACTTTCAAAACAGCGACGATTCGACCTAGGCTACCTTAGCGCCGCCGCGCTCACAGGCCCAAAACACGCCTTCTAATTGCTGAACGCCAGTTTCGCGCGCCGCTATGGCCATTTGTTTCGCTCGTTGCTCGCCAAAGCGTTGGATAGAAAATGTTGCTTTACCGAACTCACCTGGCTTTTTGTCTGGCCAATGGGCTTCCCAATACCACAATTCTTTAACACAGCCGTCTTTTAGTTTGTAACGTTTCGCGTATCGATAGACGCCGGGTATCCCTGATGTGTTGTGGCGCCTTGGGGTGCTGCAAAATTGTTGACGGGTTGTTGGGGGGTATTGGTCAATCATTTCGTCTCGGTAGGCTTTGCTGGCGATCAGGGCCTTGCCTTTGCCACCGTAGGATTTGTCAGGAAAGTTTTTAACTATTAGCGAGTTTTGACGCCGGAGGCTAACTCGCCACGCGTGGGTTCGATAAATTTCGTCGTCGATTCTGGAAATGCCGTACATGGTTTTACTTTTAGACATGGGCCCTGATTGTCTCTATTGCTATGGTATTAATTTGACTAAAGCAAAATTGATACCAGTACCTGCTTCGTTTTGATAAAGCGACCTTAAACTCCAGTCATAGCGAGACCTAGGGCTGCTTTGTAGAAGTTTTTTATTTCTAAGTAATATTTTTTGCACTGTTTTAAATAAGGATAACAACTGAGGAAATACGAGGGCGCATGAAGTTAGTGCGCGCAATATCAGTGCTTTTGACGGGTGTACGGGCAGATTAAGACGCGGTGGTGCTCCCTACTCGGCCGGCTACGTCGTTCTTAAGACCGCTAGGTGCTTGGCGACTCTCCGTGTTGCTAAATGCAACATTGTATATATGAGTACGGTAACGGCGCCTAATGATAAGCCTATATAAAGAAATAAATCGGGTGCTTTCATCATGGTCGACATCAGCGATTCTCGGTAATAGAAGAACCATTGGTGATTATCCGGAAATATAAGCTCGTGGAGCTTGTAGAAGACGGCTACCCACCCTACTGCCGCTATGAGTACGCCTGCGCCAGCAAGCCAAATCGCATTGGAAAGCAATATCTGACGGTAAGTGGGTGTCGGCCATGACTTTGCCAAAAACAGCGTAATCAGCCCGATCCAGAGCATAAATAGTGCTGGCTCCCATTTTTGCAGGGCGGTAATTAAATTGGCAACGTCTTGTAAATGTATGATTTCCGCTCGATGCAGAAGTGGCACCTTGGTTCCGGTGCTTGCGACCACATAGCTGATGTCTGCCAGGCCGGCGCCGTGGTTGCTAATGGCGTGGCAAATCTGCGCGAACAGCTCGATACGCTCTGCGCGACTGGTATCCGCAAAGCCGCTACGATAAATGTTTTCTGGTCCGAATTGGCGAATATTCTCGGCAATCCCAATGTTGTCGTGCCAAAACCCGTATAAAAAATTACAGGCCAACAACAAGTGCCACGCTATGAATAGGCTTACGCACAGCGTGAGCAGGTTGTAGATGGTGGTCCGACTAATAGTTGCAATGTTTAACACGGTATTGGCGCCATTAGGCTTAGTCTCTGCATTGATTCGCCCGCAAGCTTAGCTGATCTTGTCGATGCTTTGTATACTCTTTGCCAGATGGAAATTGATTTACGGCAGCGCTGACCGTTGTGATTAAAACCCTTGTAGAATGGTCGCGGTATAGCGCTAAGCAAATTAATTGAGACCTTTGATGAATAAGCAAATAATGAAAGCTGGCTCATTTTTCAGTATCCGCCTTCACCCTAAGCAAATTCTACTGGCCTTAGATGACATTGACGCCACCTCTCCAAGTTACACTCTAAGTCGGCCTGAAGCCTTGCGTCGGGTGTTTACGGTCTTAGCTTGTGTATCGGTTTGCTTGCTAATGATCCACTATTTAAAGTACTCGTCGGTTTTTTTGGCTATGTTAAAGGCCTTGAGCGAGTTTATTGATGAGCCAGCCAACTACTTCTACTTAGTTCTTCGCCAGACCGGTTTTGTGGAATTGATTAGCTACGCATGGTGGACCGCGTGGCATATCGTTGGCTATGTCTTGATCCCCGCGCTCGTTATAAAGCGATATATTAAGTTGCCCGTGGCTGATTTTGGATGGCGTTGGAATGCAACAACTGCGCATTGGCGTGGTTATGCCCTGCTACTGTCACCGATTTTGGTGTTTGTTTTCATTGCCTCCTCGAGTCGGGATTTTGTAGCTCACTACCCTTTTTACCGCTTGGCTGGACGCAGTTGGTTCGACCTACTCGCGTGGGAGATTCTTTACCTTACTCAATTTATTTGCCTGGAGTTCTTTTTTAGGGGTTTTTTCCTGCAAGCCCTGCGGCCCGCTGTCGGCGCGAATGCGGTTTGGATAATGTGTGTGCCCTACTTAATGATCCATTTCCCAAAGTTGTGGCCAGAAGCCGGTGGCGCAATTTTATTTGGTTTGTTTTTAGGTATTTTGGCCCTGCGATCCGTATCAATATGGGGTGGTTTTTTTGTGCATGCGGGTGTGGCGGTAGGAATGGATCTGGCATCGCTGCTAAAACAAGGACGTATACCCGAGGTGTTTTGGCCTTTCTAAACTGAGTGTAAAAAGAGAGGCCCAGCAGATTATAGGGAAGTATTCGCCTAGCGGTATTGCCGGTATATTTCGTTCACCCAAAGGCTAACAGGGTGTTCCCGGTAGCGCTCGCAAAATGCCTGTGCCTCAGGGTCAGGGATGTCTCCCCATGGAAAAGGATGTTCTGGTGGTTGCGTTAGCAGCGACAGCATAGCCGCGACAGATAGGTCGGCACGACTAAATTTGTCTCCCACCAAGTAAGGTTTTTGTTCAATTCGCTTTGCCATGATATCCATGGCAATCTCAAACTCATGGTGGGCTTTGGCGACTTTCTCAGGCGAGATGACATAAATCTGATAAATCGCTTTGTGCAGTTTGGGCGCTAGAAACCGATAAGCGAGTTTCTTGTGGCTGGGCATTGAGTGTGTAAAACATTTACGTATGAACGCAGGGTAATCCAGTAGACTGCTGTACAAAATACGACGAATATTCACGCCCAGCTGTACGTCCATCGTTTTTTCGATTGCAGCGCAGGCCTGCCTTTCTTCTTCGGTAGCTGGGCTTAATTGACGGTCTGGGTAATTTGCATCGAGCTGGTCGATTATTGCGCTGGAGCCTTGGATTACTGTGCCATCATCATTAACCAGCACTGGTACGGAGGATTCTGCTGCAATTTTGCGGACCGTCATTAAATGAAGTCCGGGAACAATTGCAACAGCGTCATGGCCAATGCCTTTGTAATCCAGCGCCCAGCGCGCTTTCTCGCAAAAATGTGAGTGTGGGAAAATCAGCAATTTTGGCATAGGGCATCTTGTTTTTAGTTTGAAGCTATATCATGGCGATAATTCACCGAATTACAAGGATTAGCGCGCTGAATTTGCCCTACCCCTCTAGCCGTAGCTGGCCGATTTAATATAAGCCGCTCGATCTTGTAACTTGTTTAAATAGGCCAATGTAGCGGTTTTGGTGCTAAGTAAACCGTGATGGTCGGCGATTTCCAAAATCATACACATCATAATATCCGCTGCGGTGAACATATCGCCGGCAAAGTAGGCGCGGCTGTTCAACGTAGCTTCTATATAATTAAAATCAACTGCTAGCTCTTTGCCAATATAACCGTCTAATGGCAGGTTACCCGCCCGCTCCTCTTTTTTCATGATCATATTGATAATAACGGGCATTGCTAGTGAGCCTTCAGCAAAATGCAGCCACTCAAGGTAGTCATAGTAGTTTTCATCGGTTTTGGCTGGGCGTAGCGACTGTTGCGCGGCGTGATCCAGCAAGTATTCCATCACCGCAGCTGATTCACACAGGGTGCGGTCACCATCAACAACGACAGGCGATTTTGCTAGGGGATGGATTGCCGCCAGACTTGCCGGCGCGAGATTAGTCTGTGCGTCGCGTTGGTGGTGCACCACTTCGTAAGGCATCTTTAATTCTTCTAATAACCAGATAATTCGTTTTGAACGCGATTGATTTAAATGATGGACGGTAAGCATCGTTTTGCCTCGGTTTAGTGGGCTAGAAATAGTTGCAAGCTATGCCTTGGCGCGCCTAAGGCGCGCACGCAAAACCAGCGCGATTTACAAAGCAGTTTCGAGTATTTGTCGGCTGACCTCCGGCGTAACAGCGCCTTGCTCACCGAGCTTCACCATCCCGTGTTGAACGAGATTGTTGAGGAGTGTATCAATGTGCTCCTGGCCCAATTCGATGTCGGCGAGTCGTATAGGCATGTCCATCGCAATGAAAAAGCCTTCAGTCGCCGCGATGGCTTTATCAATCGCCGCTTCTTCATCGGTCGTATCAATGGCCCAGACACGTGCCGCATATTGCAATAGCTTATCGCGCTTAACCTCACGTCGAATTTTTAATACCGCCGGTAACATAATGGACAATGTACGAGCGTGGTCTATACCGTGCGCTGCTGTTAGCTCGTGACCAATCATATGGGTGGTCCAATCTTGAGGAACGCCCGCGCCAATTAAACCGTTAAGCGCTAAGCTCGCTGCCCACATAATATTGGCACGAACCTCTATGTCATTCTTGGTTGCTGGCGTAAGTGCTTTGGGGCCCTCCTCTATTAGGGTTTGCAGTAGTCCTTCGGCAAATCGATCTTGCACCTTGGCATTAACGCTGTAAGTGAGATATTGCTCCATGGTGTGAACGAAGGCATCGACAACCCCGTTGCCTATTTGACGGTCTGATAAGCTCAAGGTTACCGTTGGGTCGAGTACCGCGAATTTTGGTCGAACGTGCTGGCTCGCAAACGCGCCTTTATGACCATCGCGGGTAACGACTGAGCCAGTATTGCTCTCAGAACCTGTTGCCGGCAACGTTAATACAGCGCCAATGCTTAACGCCGCTTTTATTCTTTGGCCCTTTGCAATAATGTCCCATGGATCATCGCCTTCGTAACAGGCTGCGGCGGCTATAAATTTTGCGCCATCAATTACCGAACCGCCGCCTACCGCCAAGATGTAGTCAACTTTGTGTTCTGTAATCAAGGGCTGCGCTTTCATCAGCGTTTCATAGCTGGGATTTGGCTCGATGCCTGAGAATTCCACTACTGAATGGTTAACGAGTACTGCGGTAAGTTGATCGTAAATCCCGTTGCTTTTTATCGAGCCGCCACCGTATAGCAATAGCACCTTTGCATCAGTTGGAATCTCTTTGGCGATTGCCTTGATCTGACCTTCGCCGAAATGAATACGGGTGCTATTGGCAAAACTAAAATTTAGCATGTAGTGATCCTTGGTGATGATACCTAAGTCAAATTTAGGTGGGTGTGATCGAGCGCGTACAGACTCGTTAGCTTAGCGTATGCGGATTGCGAACGCAGCCATGAATATCTTGTTAGATTGTTGCGGCCTGTGCTCAGGCTATACGCGGCTTAAGGGCTGACCGTGCGCTGTATTAGCACACATTTCCTAGTGTTTGGTAACTTGTAAAGTGCCCCGCATTGGTTCAAATACGTATTGATTGCGCCAATGCATTGCGATTGCGATTTTTGCTATTTCACACTGTAATTTTGCGGTGTTTTAGGGTTTTGCGAACCCAATCACAATAAGCGATGTCGATTTCATCCCTAGGAAATCGCAGAGTACCGCTATGCCTAAGTATAAAGCGGTTTATGACTTTTTTTAGGTGTATAAGGCTATCCGAGCGCGGCGATGGTAGCTTCATTGGCATTGTACTTGCTCTAGCTAGGGTAGGCGCACCGGATGTGTCATAGGGATTTAAACTACACGAGGAAGTTGCAATGAAAGTACATAGTCTTATCCTAGCTTCAATCTTATCAATGAGTACCGCAAGTCAAGCTCAAACACTGGTTGGAATACTTGGCAGCCCGCTTAGCACTGGTGGTCTACCAACGCTTGACATACTCGGTGGTGGTCTCCCCACAGCTGATCTACTGGGCTCGGTAACCCCTGTTGTACTTGGCTTAGTAGACACTGCAATACCGCTGGTTGGGCAATTGCCGTTAGATTCAGTATTGCCGGTAGTTACAGATTTAACGAGCAGTTTGTTAGGTGGCGGCACACCGGTTGTTTTTAGTCTAGCCGACACGGTATTACCTATGACTGGACAGCTACCGCTGGATACCGTTCTGCCCGTTGTTATGACAACGAGCAGTGGCGTACTCGGCGGTGTATTACCCGTTACGCTCGACCTACTGAACTCTGTTACACCGCTAATTGGTGGTGTTCTCTAGTATCAGTTTGGAGGTTCTATTTTGCTCTTACCGCAATTTATAGAACCTCCAAAATACCTTGAACGGCCAAGACCATATTTTTATTGTTGTGTCATAGTGAAACTGCTTATTGGTTTTTCTACCGTCAGTCTTAGTCAGTTTGATGAAACGTCCGCCATGCCCCCTCTTCTAAATAGGCCAATTTCAATTGACTGAGTTTTTGTAAGGCATCGTCAACATCAAAGTCGAGCTGGCATTGCCAGCGTTGCGAAAACCATACTTCAATCCGCTGATCCAACTCCTTGGCAGATAAAGGCTGATGTGCGGCCAGTAAAAAATAGTACGCTAGCAGACTTTCCTTGCATTCGGATTCTTCAGCATCATCAAGCAAGCGGTATAAAACGCCGGCGTTATTGTCGAGTAATTTGAAGTAGAGATTCCGCGTTAGTGCTTCTGTAAATCGCAATTTACGATTTTTAAAATTACTGAATTGCTTCCATAGGTAGGCGCCTATTGTGCCGGCACCGGCCAATAGCACTATAATCGCATTGCGATCTAATTCGACCGCTTCGCTGTGCCAGCCCAACCAAAACCCGAGTAAGGAGCCCGTTAATACAAGCGTCGCGCCGAGTTTAGTGGTAAGCACGATTCCGCCGCTTACCAAGGCAGGTACACCAATCATGAGTTTGTCGCGCAGGCGCATTCCAACTTGGGTATTGGGAAAGAGCATTTCGAGATCAGCATCAGGAACATTTTGAAATAACTTGAGCATCGTTGAACCAGGCCGGCAGCCGGCGGGTGTATCGCCGTCAGTCAGTGAAGTTTTGAACCTTAGGAAAAGTACCACTCGGTCGTAATTGATAAAATTAACGGTCCTGCGCCACAGATTAAATGGCCCCCGTATTTCCTCCTGGCGTTCACTTGCGCCGCGGGTATAGAGCAAAACCTCAGCGAAATCATCGAGGTTAACCACCAGCCGAATATCGAATAGCGACGCGGAGTCCATGGCCTTGGAGAGTATTTCTGGTGTGACTTTGTCGTAGTTTGCCCGATTCAACAATTCGGATACTTGGCTGGCAAGGTCACCGGTGTTTTCTTGCTCATTGAGATCGACAAGACGTGTGTCCGCGTCGGGATCTAGGCTTGCATAGGCGTCTTTCAATGCATGTTTAGCACGGTGAAATTCGTCACGGAAATAGCGTTCAATATGCGCCGCGCCGACTTTAAAATGGGCAAGCGCTGCGGCATCTAACTGCCCTTCTTGTTCGCACATTTGCAAAATGTCTGCGCGACGGAATGGGATAAAACGGAGTAAAGCCAGTTTCGGCATGGCGACAACCCTTTCTCTTTGTATTGTGATTCTGAATTAGTGTTAAGAACTCCCTCTCTCGACATTGCCACGCAGCATAGGCTATTGTTTTTCTGAGGCCTAATCTTTTTGGCTAGGCATTTCCAAATCTAGGGTGAAATATGCACGACCACCATCATCATAGCGCCTCAGAACGCATCGGCTGGGCATTCGCTTTAAACCTTGGCTTTACCGTTATTGAATTTATCGGTGGTTATTTAACCAATAGTACTGCGATTATGGCCGACGCTGTCCATGATCTTGGTGATTGCTTGGCAATAGGCTCGGCATGGCTGCTGAATAAAGTCGCCGACAAAGAGGCCAGCCAACATTATAGCTATGGCTATCGCCGATTTTCCCTGCTTGGCGCATTAATAAATGGGGTGGTACTGATCGTTGGCGCCATTTGGATATTAAGTGAGGCTATCCCGCGCTTGGCAAACCCCCAAATGCCCAATGCAACCGGAATGCTAGGTTTGGCCGTATTGGGCGTCGCGGTAAATGGCTATGCCGCCTATAAATTAAGCGACGGCAAAACGCTCAATGAACGAATGCTCAATTGGCATTTGTTGGAGGACGTCTTGGGCTGGGTGGCAATATTAGTATTGTCGTTGGTATTGATGGCCGTCGAAATGCCGATTTTGGACCCCCTGCTCTCTATCGGATTTACCTTGTTTATTTTGTTTAACGTAGTGAAAACGCTACTTGAAACTCTTCGTCTATTCCTACAGGCCACACCAGACTCCACCTTACGTAGTCAAATCCAAGCGGATCTATTGGGGATCGCTCAAGTGCATGACATCCACCACCTTCATCTCTGGTCGCTAGACGGCGAACACCACGTACTCACGGTCCACCTGCTCCTCAATCAGCATTACGCTCAGCCCGAGCTGGTGTCACTTAAAACGGATATAGCGGCTGCAATGGCAAAATACCAGCTTAGTCACACCACTATTGAATTGGAGTTCCCTGACGAGTTTTGCCGGGATCGAGTTGAGCACTCACACTAAGTTTATTTTTTTTTGGCTGAGGTGCGCCTGTGTGAATATTCCCAGTGACAATATAGATCCGCGCCATGGAAATCATTAGCTTATTTCCGTGGCTTTCGCTAGATTGCGCGCAATCACTAAGCTACTGAGCTTGGTGTCTGCTTAGAGGCTAAGTGTGACATGCTGGATCCCGTCATTTTATTTTTCATCTTCGGCCTAAGCGCCGGTTTACTGCGCTCTGAGCTGAGACTTCCCTCTGCGATTTACGATCTAGTCAGCATTATGCTGCTGCTCACTATTGGCATGAAAGGCGGTATTGAACTTGCCAAACAGCCATTCTTAGAGCTCCTACCGCAAATGTTGGCGGTAATCGGTCTAGGCATCCTTTTACCCTTAATCGCCTTCCCTCTTCTCCGATACCTCGGACGCTTTAGCCGCGTGGACGCGGCGTCTATCGCTGCGCATTACGGTTCGGTGAGTATGGGTACTTTTGCGGTTGCGGTGGCTTATATGAGTGCGAGAGGAATTTATTATGAGGAGCAAATGCCGCTTTTTGTGGTGATGCTCGAGATTCCCGCGATTCTGGTGGGTATTGTCATCGCCAAAGGCTTTTCAAAGCAAACCAACTGGGCCCAAGTTGGCCACGAAGTGTTACTAGGCAAGAGCATTATTCTCATGATCGGCGGCCTGCTGATTGGCTGGATTGCTGGTGCAGAGCAACTCGCATCTATCAAACCCCTGTTCTTCGATTTATTTAAAGGGATTTTGGCGCTCTTCCTCTTGGAAATGGGCTTAATTACATCTAAGCACGTGGGCAGTCTTAAGAAATATGGCCTTTCCCTGATTGTTTTCGGGATCAGCATGCCGATGTTGTCGGCGGTTCTTGGTGCGGCCACCGGCTGTTTACTGGGATTCTCCGTGGGCGGCACCGCAATGTTGGCCATTCTCGCCGCCAGTGCGTCTTATATCGCTGTGCCAGCCGCAATGCGGATCTCGGTGCCAGAGGCCAATCCAACCTTGTCCTTGGCCGCATCATTGGGCATCACCTTCCCTTTCAATGTAGTGATCGGTATTCCAATTTATTACGCGATGGCTGAATACATCCACGCCTTTTTTGGAGCTTGAATAAATGAGCGACAACATAAAAAAACTCCTGACGATTGTGACGGAAGCGGCCTTAGAAAATATTTTAGTCAAAGATATTGAACGTCTCGGTGCTCAGGGGTACACCATTACCGATGCACGAGGCAAAGGCGGCCGCGGCGTGCGCAATGCGGCTTGGGATGCCAACGGTAATATTAGGATAGAAGTGATCAGTGATGCTGCTATTGCTGGCCAGATTGCCAGCCATCTTAAAGAAACGTATTACGCTAATTACGCGATGATTCTTTTTATGAGCGACGTAGAAGTGATAAGGCCTGAAAAGTTTTAGTTCTAACCTTCAGGCATATAGCTGGGTTGCGAAAAAGCGAGGAATAACATCCTGCTTTCCGCTCCTTATTATACTCCTGGCTGACAAGTGCCGATGCCATCGACTGCCAGTTGATTAATAAATAATTGCCCGCCGGTAGCACCACTTATACGACTTACGCAGTCATTAATGCTGACTTTGTCAGTAATTAAGCCAGTAACTGGATCGAGAAGGTTAAGAAAGGCAATATCTTCCAGGTCGGCGGGAATTGTGCTCGGGTCTTGCGGGTCGCCAATGCTTTCGCATTGGCCGCTTAGCGGTCCGCCGAGCACGCTAATAATGTTAATGTTGTAACTTGATCCTCGAACTATACAATCACGTATACTGATTTTTTCCGACAGAATAACAACGCCGAGAGGGTCGACAAGATCCAAAAATGGCGTTTCGCTAAATAGCGGGTCTGTTGTGGGATCCCCTGTTGGTGTTGTCGGGTCGACAACTGGATCGATTGGATCAGTTGTATCAGGGGCTACCACCACGGGGCTTGCGCTTCCGTCGTCGGTAATGATGAATCCACCTTCGCTATCGCTCGGTGCAAAATAGGATGACCTCCCCTGCTGAGCCGCATTATCTGAGTTGGCGAAGCCCGCCGGCAGCTGAGAGGGCGAGAGCCCATCAAAGGCGTAATAAGTGTTATTTTCTACCGCAGAGGCAAAATCAAACATTTCTTGGAGCACAGCATCGCGAATCACCACCCAACCAACGATGGTGCCAAGTACCATTGTTGCAGCGACTAAGACGAGCTCCGTGGTAAGAACATACCCTCGCTGCTTACGATTTCGCATTTTAAATTGCATTTTGCCACGCAGCTAATTGCACCGGATTGATCTGATCCTGAGCTATTTGAGCCCCTATGAGCACCATATAGTATTTTTCCATTCTGACATATATCCCGTCTTCTAGCGTATGGTAGTTGTACAGCAAGTAGCGGGCCGAGATTAGCTTAACTCTAAATATTCCGAAATTTAATGGCTTCTATGCCGAGTTTTCGGAGCTTTGCCCTTAGCGTACTGACATTCATACCAAGGCGCTTGGCAGCGCCATAGGGACCATCGATTCGGCCCTTCGTCGCAGTGAGAATAGTAGTGATGTGAGCGGCAATTACAGCCTCTAAGGTTTCATTAACTGCGGCATGAGTCCCAGCGTTAACATTATCATTTATTGCAGTCGGTCGTGGTTTTGGCGACGGGGCCCCCAGTGCCATTTCCAGATCAAGATACTCGCCGTGACCTAATATAACTGCGCGCTCGAGTACCGAGCCGAGCTCCCTGATATTACCCGGCCAATGATAGCGCTTCAAATTGCGCACATCCGCGGCCGACAGCGGCGGTACGGGTACGCCCATACGCATCGCAGCACGCTGAATAAAATGCCTAGCCAAGTCTTCTATATCATCTAAACGGTCATTGAGCGTTGGCAATATAATGGGGAATACCGCTAAGCGATACCATAAGTCCTCCCGGAAACCGCCTTCTTGAACCATCTTTGGCAGGTCTCGGTGGGTCGCGGCAATCACTCTCACATCAACTTGTACGTCATGCTCGCTACCAATTTTCTGAATAATACCGTCTTGGAGCACACGTAATAAGCGCACTTGAGCGGCAGGTGGGAGTTCGCCTACCTCGTCTAAAAACAAGGTGCCGCCGTCCGCTCGTTCAAACCAGCCGCGGCGACTGGCAACGGCACCAGTGAAACTACCTTTTTCATGCCCAAATAGCTCAGTATCAATTAGTTCGGGTGGTAAGGCTCCGCAATTCACCCGTAAAAACGGCCCTTCGTGACGGGAGGAGCGGTCATGAATTGCGCGGGCGATGACCTCTTTCCCAGCGCCAGTTTCGCCTAGGATCAGAACGCCGGCTGGAGTCGGCGCCACCTGGTTAACGCGGCGCATGACCTGTTTTAATCCGCCCTCGGCACCCACGATATTTTCTGAAATTGACCGCAGCCCCAATCGACTCAGTAGGCTTTGACGATCCGCCTCGGCTCTGGCGCGCAAACGCTGGATGTTATGTAATTGCTGGTCGTTTTCAACACAGGCAAGCAGTGGGTCGGCTAGTGCAACAAGTTGCTGTCTTTGTTCTGCTAAAAAAGGTGACGCGCACATCAGGGCCACAATACCAAGCAGCTGCGTATTCCGCCGCAAAGGCATTAGCACAAAGGTGTGCGGGCAACAGTCCGCACCTAATAATGCGCGAATCGCGGCCAAATGATTGCCGTTAGTTTGATCGCTCAACGTTGCCGTGTTGAGCGCCCATGAGGAAATGTCCGCGAGTGCGGCCGCGTCATTAATATTTTGCTGCAGCGTTAACTCTCGGCGTGGTTTGTTTAGCCAGTTGCCGCTTATCCGCCATTCGTCTACGCCATTAAAGGCAAATAAATAGAGTTCTTGTAAGTCTATTACCTCTTTCAAGACAGCAGCTAGCGGCGGCATGATCTCACTAAGCGCAGCGTGTTTTCCTGCCTCGGTCCAGAGCGCTAAAAGACGTTTTTCAGATGGGCTTTGCATTGCAGTGTCATATTTGGATTAAATTACGCCAAATATAGCGGAATTATTAGCCATATATGACATATATTTTTTGGCTTTTTTGATAGTCGATAAATTTCATTTATAAAACAAGACCTTATTTACTTACTGCTGAGTGGCATGGAGCTTGATATGCATTAATTGAATTGTCATTTTCCGCTTTATTAAAGGACTACAAATGAAAGCCCCCGTTTTCCTAGCTGTATTCGCCCCACTACTACTTATTAGCCTGCTCAGCACGCCGGTTTACGCCAAAGACTACAGTCTATTAAACGTCTCATACGACCCAACCCGCGAGCTGTATCAAGAGTTTAATGCCGAGTTCAGCCGTTATTGGAAAGAAAAGACCGGCGATCATATTGCGATCAAGCAATCCCATGGCGGGTCCGGTAAGCAGGCGCGCTCGGTAATCGATGGCTTGTCAGCCGACGTGGTGACCTTGGCGCTAGCCTACGACATTGACGTAATCGCCCAGAAAACCGTTAAATTACCAGCGAACTGGCAGTCGCAACTCGCCAGCAATAGCGCGCCTTACACCTCGACGATTGTGCTGCTGGTACGCAAAAACAACCCCAAGAAAATCCACGACTGGCCAGATTTAATTAAGGCCGGCATTAGTGTGGTTACCCCCAACCCCAAGACCTCGGGGGGCGCGCGCTGGAATTATTTGGCCGCCTACGCCTTTGCCAAACACGCTTACGGCAGCGATGCCGCCGCCGAAGAATTTATCAGCACCTTATTCAAACGCGTGAGTGTTTTAGATACCGGCGCCCGCGCCGCAACCACCACCTTTGCCCAACGCGGCATTGGCGACGTGCTCATTACCTGGGAAAACGAAGCGTATTTGGCCCTCAACGAATTTGGCGCTGACAAATTCGAAATTGTATTGCCGTCGCTGTCGATCAAAGCCGAGCCGCCAGTGGCCTTGGTCGCTGCCAATGCTCAAAAGCACGGGGTGGCCGCAATTGCGCAAGCCTATCTTGAGTATTTATACAGCCCTGCAGGGCAAACCATTATTGCCAAGCATTACTTCCGCCCCGCCAAACCGGAGCTAATCACCAGCACTGATATTCCGCATTTGGCCGAATTAAATTTAGTGAATATCGATCAAGAATTTGGCGGCTGGGCGCAGGTGCAGGCCAAACACTTTAACGATGGCGGTGTGTTTGACCAGCTCTATCGGCCCCGTCGCTAAGCACTGCGATCACAACACTCAAAGACTAAGGCTGAAATCAGTATGAAATTTAAAACAAACTCACCGCTGCCTGGCTTCGCGCCAGCGTTGTTTTACACAGTGCTGTATCTCGCGCTCATCGTTGTTATTCCGCTGTCGGGCTTGTTTTTTAAAACAGCTGAACTGGGCCTAGCGCAATTTTGGGATTTAATCTCTGGCGAGCGGGTGACTCACGCTTTGACGATCTCCTTCACCACCGCCTTAGCGGCGGCCATTATCAATGCAGTGTTTGGTTTAATCATTGCGTGGGTGTTTGTGCGTTACGACTTTACTGGCAAGGGATTATTCGATGCCATTATCGACCTACCCTTTGCACTGCCAACCGCGGTCGCAGGTATTGCGTTAAGCACGCTTTATTCGGGCAGCGGCTGGCTCGGCAGCCTATTTAACAAAATCGGTATTGAGATCGCATTCACGCCCCTTGGCATTGTGATTGCGCTGACCTTTATCGGCCTGCCCTTTGTGGTGCGCAGCGTTGAACCAGTATTGCGGGAACTGGAAAAAGAACTCGAAGAAGCCGCAGCCTCACTCGGGGCCAATCGTTGGCAGACCCTCTACCACGTCGTGTTTCCGACCTTGCTACCGGCCTTATTAAGCGGCTTTGCGCTGGCCATTGCACGTGGCGTTGGCGAATACGGTTCGGTGATTTTTATTGCTGGCAATGTGCCCTATGTGTCCGAAGTTGCGCCCTTACTCATCGTGATTAAATTAGAAGAATACGATTACGCCGGCGCCACCGCCGTGGCCGCCGCCATGTTGCTCATTTCCTTTGTGTTGCTAATTCTGATCAATGCCTTACAAGCATGGAGTCAGCGCTATAAATCCAATTCGCAAAATGTCAGCACTACGCCTGTTCAGGAGCATGTAGCATGAACTCATCCCAGCGTATAAATATTACCAAGGCGGCAAGCCATTCGGCCATAAGCGAAGGCAAGCTCACACGCTGGCTGCTAAGCACCGTCGCGCTAAGTTTTTTAATACTATTTTTGCTATTGCCGCTATTTACCGTGTTCGCCGAAGCATTGCGCAATGGCTGGCAGACCTACGGCAAGGCATTGAGCGATGCCGACGGCCTAGCGGCAATTAAGCTGACGATCATCGCCTCGGCGATTGCCGTACCCTTGAATCTTATTTTTGGCGTAGCGGCGGCGTGGTCAATTGCCAAATTTGAGTTTCGCGGCAAGGTCTTATTAACCACCCTGATCGACCTACCGTTCTCGGTATCGCCAGTGGTAACAGGTTTGATCTTTGTGCTGATGTTTGGTGCCAGCGGTTGGGCGGCGCCCTTACTAGACAACACCGATATTCAAATTTTGTTCGCACTGCCAGGCATTGTGCTAGTCAGTATTTTCGTGACCTTTCCCTTTATAGCTCGCGAGCTAATACCGCTAATGCAGGAACAAGGCAACGACGAAGAGCAAGCCGCTTTAAGTCTTGGCGCCAATGGCTGGCAGACCGTTTGGCATGTCACCCTGCCCAATATTCGCTGGGGCCTGCTCTACGGCGTGTTGCTCTGTAATGCGCGGGCCATGGGCGAATTTGGCGCGGTGTCGGTGGTGTCTGGCCATATTCGCGGCGAAACCAATACCCTGCCCTTGCACGTAGAGATTCTTTACAACGAATACAATTTTGCCGCTGCCTTTGCCATGGCCTCGATTTTAGCCTGTTTGGCACTTGTTACCTTGGCCATAAAAGCCGTGTTAGAAAAAAACCACGGCCTAAAACATTAATTTTGAATTGATTGGGAAGCAAAAAATGGACATTCAATTAAGCGGCATAAGCAAACAGTTTAGCCAATTCAAGGCCCTCGACAATGTGGGCCTTAATATTCAGTCCGGTGAACTACTCGCGTTGCTCGGGCCATCTGGCTCCGGCAAAACCACCTTGCTGCGCATTATTGCCGGATTAGAAAACGCCGACATTGGCAGTGTTTACTTTGACGGCGTGGACATGGCCAACACCCCGCTGCGTGAGCGGCAAATTGGCTTTGTGTTTCAGCATTACGCCTTGTTCAAGCACATGACCCTGCGTGAAAACGTGAGCTTTGGTTTGCGCGTAAAAACCCGCGCCTTTCGTCGCCCTGCCGCAGCGATTCGGGCGCGCGCCGACGAATTATTAAAGCTAGTGCAATTGGGCGGATTGGAAGACCGCTACCCCCACCAATTGTCTGGTGGCCAGCGTCAACGGGTGGCCCTTGCCCGCGCCTTGGCCATCGACCCAAAAGTATTGCTCCTTGACGAACCCTTTGGCGCCCTAGACGCCAAAGTGCGTAAAGAACTGCGCCAGTGGCTGCGGGATTTACACCAGCAAACCGGTGTGACCACCGTATTCGTTACCCACGATCAGGAAGAGGCGCTGGAACTGGCCGACCGAGTGGTGATTATGCAAAAAGGTAAAATCGCCCAGCTCGGCAGCGTCGATCAAGTCTATGAACAGCCCGCCTCACCACTGGTCTTCGACTTTTTAGGCGACAGCAATATCATCGCCGCGCAATTGCAGAACGGCGCCGTGTATGTCGGCGACGCCGAAATTGGCGCTTATTCCCCCGCTGCCAATATTGCCGTATTAGATGAGGGCGCCGTTGATGTTTATGTTCGCCCCAGCGATTTACGCATTGCCGACGCCGAGCAAGTGGGCATCGAGGTGATGGTAAATAGCATTCAACGCACCGGGCCGATTGTGCGCGCCGAACTTAGTTTTGCGCATAGTACTTTTGGCCAAGGCCATTCTACGCTTCGCGTCGAACTGCCCCATTTACACCACGACGTGCCCCGCTTTCAGATCGGCACCACCTTGCGGCTGCGCTTAATGCAGTTCAGCGTATTTGCCCCGCAAACGATAACGGCAGTAAGGGAGCAGCTCAGCGCGCCAATCCTTATTGGCAGAGAGCGTGAGCGCCTCGCCGGATAATTTTAAAAAAAGCCCTTGACCTTGCCATTGTGGTAAGGTCGATGATCAAGCCTCGATCAACTGAGGGCTTAATCATGAGCGTATCTACAAGTAACACCGCGAGTATTGTTCACCATAAAACAGCTTTGCAATTGTCGATTCAGGGCATGAACTGCGGCGCCTGCGTAGGCAGAATCACTCGGGCGCTCGGTGACCTTGACGGTATTGATGGGGTCGAGATTAATTTGGCCGCTAAATTAGCAAACATCCAATTTAACGACGCCGATATAGATTCTGACACCATCATCGCCGCCATTGCCGAGGCGGGCTATCAGGCTTCACCGCTAGCACTCGGCAATGCTGAGTAAAGGAGCTAGCCATGACCGCAGCCTTATCAAACACGCTTGCAACTCAGCAGGAACTTCGCCTTGGCATAGAAGGCATGAGCTGTGCATCCTGTGTTAGTCATATTGAAAAAGCCTTAAACGCCGTCGATGGCGTTAGCAAGGTTAGCGTTAATTTGGCCACCGAAACGGCGCAAATTACCCTAGCCAAAGCGGTGCCCAGCGAACAACTGAGCGCGGCCGTTAAGAACGCGGGCTACCACGTAAGCACCAGCACGGTTCGCCTTAAGATTGGCGGCATGAGCTGCGCCTCCTGCGTTGGCAGAATAGAAAAAGCCTTGCAAGCAACGCCCGGTGTGCTTGCGGTGAGCGTGAATTTAGCAACAGAAATCGCCAATATTGAGATTGCTCAAGACGCGATTAGCAACGCCGAATTAATCGCCGCCGTCAGCAATGCGGGTTACCAGGCCACGCTAGACAATGACCACACCAAGGTAAGATCAGATTCCAAAATCAGTGCCTCTAGCAAAGAAGCCCGCGCTGTTGTTATTGGCGCAATTTTATCGGCGCCGCTGTTTTTACCGATGGTTTTTAGCGTGTTTGGCAGCCAATGGATGGCGCCAGGCTGGCTGCAATTTTTACTCGCCACACCAGTACAGTTTTGGCTGGGCGCGCGCTTTTACCGCGCTGGCTGGGCCGCAGTTAAAGCCAAAACCGGCAATATGGATTTGTTGGTCGCGCTTGGCACCAGCGCCGCTTACGGCCTGAGCGTGTTTGAATTAGTGCGCCCGTATTTTGCGGAGCAAACACATAGCGGCGGCCATGCTAGTGGCCACTATTACTTTGAAGGCTCTGCGGTTGTTATTACCTTGGTGCTTCTGGGCAAATGGTTAGAGGGCCGCGCCAAACGCCAAACCACTGCGGCCATTCAGGCCCTGCAATCCCTGCGCCCCGCTACTGCGCGAATTCGTGGCGAGAACGGTGACAAAGAAGTGGCCGTCGAGAATATCCGCAGCGGCGATTTGGTCATTGTAAAACCCGGCGAACAAATCCCTGTCGACGGCGTGATTAAAGAAGGTGCCAGTCACATCGACGAGTCTATGCTCACCGGCGAGAACCTGCCCGTTAGTAAAGACGTGGGCGATAAGGTCACCGGCGGCGCGATCAATGTCGACGGCGTCTTACTGATTGAAACCACCGCAATCGGCAGCGAATCCACCTTGTCGCGCATTATTCGCATGGTCGAAAATGCCCAAGCCGCCAAAGCGCCGATCCAGCGCTTGGTAGATCAAGTCAGCGCGGTGTTTGTGCCGGTGGTATTAGTCATTGCCCTCGCCACCTTGGTCACTTGGTGGATTTATAACGGCGATATTCAAGGCGCGATAATCAATGCCGTGGCGGTATTGGTTATCGCCTGCCCCTGCGCCCTTGGCTTAGCTACCCCCACTGCGATTATGGCCGGAACTGGGGTGGCGGCAAAATACGGCATATTGATTAAAGACGCTGAAGCGCTAGAAATTGCCCACAAAACCACCACGGTAATTTTCGATAAAACCGGCACCTTGACCGTGGGCAGGCCTACCCTAACTGCCACCAAGGCCGTGAACGGCGATGAGCGCGAATTAATTCGCCTGGCCGCCGCAGTGCAATCCGGCAGCGATCATCCGCTGGCAAAAGCGGTTATGGCCAGGGCTGAAGAACAAGGCATTTCGGTAGGCCAAGCCAGCAATGCCAAAGCATTGGCTGGTCGCGGTGTAAGCGCCCTTGTCGACGGCCAGCAACTAAGCCTCGGCAATACACGCTTAATGAAAGAGCTGAATATTGAGCTTGGCGATTTAGCGAAAGCCGCTGAAGACTTAGAAGCGCAAGGCAACACCCTGTCATGGTTGGCCGTTGAAGGTGATAGTTCAAAACTGATTGGCTTACTGGCCTTTGGCGACGAGATCAAAGCCTCCGCTGCCCAGGCCATCGCGCAACTGCGCGAGAAAGGAATAGAAACTATTATGCTCACCGGCGATAATCAAGGCAGCGCCAGCGCAGTTGCCCAAAAATTAGGCCTGAGCGATTTTGTCGCCAATGTTTTGCCCGACGACAAAGCCAAGAAGGTCAGCCAACTGCGCAGCGAAGGCCGCGTTGTCGCCATGGTCGGCGACGGCATAAACGATGCCCCCGCCCTCGCCGCGGCCGATATTGGCATTGCCATGGCCACCGGTACGGATGTGGCCATGCATACTGCGGGCATTACCTTAATGCGCGGCGACCCTGCGCTGGTGGCAGATGCGATTGCCATTTCCCAGCGCAGCTACCGTAAAATCAAGCAGAATCTGTTTTGGGCCTTTATCTATAATGCGGTCGGTATACCGCTGGCGGCGTTTGGCTTATTGAACCCCGTTATTGCCGGTGCGGCCATGGCCTTTAGTAGCGTGAGCGTGGTGAGTAACGCCCTGCTCTTAAAACGCTGGAAACCTGATAGCGCAAACAATCCCCGCGAGGACAACTAAAATGAATATCGGTGAAGCCGCCAAAGCCAGCGGCATATCGGCAAAAATGATCCGTCACTACGAGGGGATTGGTCTTATTGAAGAGTCCCGCCGCAGTCCGGCGGGCTATCGCATTTACTCAAACAACGATCTGCACACCCTAAGCTTTATAAAAAGTAGTCGCTCACTGGGCTTTTCTTTAGACCAGATCAAACAACTGCTGTCGCTATGGCAAGATCGGGGTCGCGCCAGCAGTGATGTGAAGGCGCTGGCCTTGCAGCATATTAAAGAACTCGATGATAAAATCACTGAACTCAGTGCCATGCGTAATCTTTTGCAAAATTTAGCAACAGAGTGCCACGGTGACAACCGCGCCGAGTGCCCAATACTGCAGGGCTTAGAGCAGCAATGTGGTGAAGCAAAAGCCAAAAAGACGTAGTATGAAAAATATCTGAGATTTACTGCATTCCTAAGGCGTCGAACTTCACGCCGAGAAATGAGCCAGATCACTAAGAGATTATTAGCCCTTAAAATATGAAAAAGCTTCTTAACATTCCCCTGCTGAGTTTACTGATACTGATTTATTTCAGTAAGTCGGTGCTGGCTGCGGTGCCGATGTTAGGAATGACCCACGCGGCGAGTTACGCACCAATGACGTCTGCTGCAAATCACTGTGTTAGTGAAAACCACAGCGAACACAACAGTGCCCAGCATCATTCTAGCCATAGCTCACACGTTGAAAACACCACATATATAGGCCTGCACTCCGCGTCTCATGATTCGACCAGCAACAGTGTTCACTGCGACGCCAAGTGCCAGTGCTGTATAGGCAGTTGCAGCACCCTTGCACTGCTCGCCACAAACCTAGCTAAGCAGGCCATTAAACCCCATTTCTCTGTAGCCGAGTTTGACCTTCAGCTGCTGCCTCAACACCCCTCCTCACTGTTTAAGCCACCCATTTTTAGTTGATTACAAGACAACTGCGCCTGTCGATTGGGAAATCAACCTTCTAGACGAGCAGCGCTAATAGCAATTAATTATGGAATATAACGATGAAATACAAAATAAATCCCACTATCGCCGCTGGCGACTCGCTTCCACAGCCAAGCGTGTCACGACGTCAGTTTGTAATGGGCGCGGTCAGTGCTGGCGCGCTAATTGGTTTGAGCGGCAGCCCACTGAGCTGGGGCGCGGCCAATTTGCCAACACTTACGGAACGCCAAACCCTTAGCGGCAAACATTTTGATTTAGACATTAGCTACCAGCCGGTTAATTTTACCGGCAAATCAAGAATCGCTACCGCGGTGAATGGCAGCGTGCCCGGCCCCATTTTGCGCTGGAAGGAAGGCGACGATATCACCCTGCGAGTGCGCAACCACCTTGCCCACGACAGCTCTATTCACTGGCACGGCATGATTCTGCCGGCAGAAATGGACGGCGTGCCGGGCATGAGTTACGCAGGTATCAAGCCAGGAGAATATTTTGATTACGCCTTTAAAGTTCAACAAAGCGGCACATACTGGTATCACAGCCACTCTGGTTTTCAGGAGCAAACAGGGGTTTACGGCGCCATTGTGATCGAGCCCAGAGATCCCGACCCAGTGAGCTACGACCGCGACTACGTGGTGCAGCTTTCAGACTGGTCAGATGAGGTACCAGAAGATATTTACGCCAAGCTGAAAAAACGCGGCGATTACTACAATTTTAACGAGCGCACTGCTGGTGATTTATGGCGAGATATTAAAGAAAAGGGGCTGAGCAAAACCTGGTCTGAGCGCAGCATGTGGAACCAAATGCGCATGAGCGAGCGGGATATTGCCGATGTTACCGCCTATACCTACACCTATCTAATGAACGGCGCAACGCCGGAACAAGGCTGGACGGGGCTTTTTAAGCGAGGCGAAAAAATCCGCTTACGATTCATAAATAGCGCCGCCATGACCATTTTCGATGTGCGTATTCCCGGCCTTAAAATGACCGTGGTCGCCGCCGACGGCCAAAATGTTGAACCCTTCACCATCGATGAATTTCGCATCGGCGTGGCAGAAACCTACGATGTTGTTGTGGAGCCCAGTGACGACAGCGCTTACTGCGTATTTGCGCAAAGCATTGACCGCAGCGGCTTTAGCCGTGGGACCCTTAGCGCCGACCCAGCCTTAAGTGCGGCCATTCCTAATATGGATCCCGCACCAATCTTAAGCCATCGCGATATGGGCATGGCGATGGCGGGCATGAATCACGGCGGCGAAGCAATGAAGGCGATGGATCATAGCCGCCATAACATGAGTAACATGAAAGGCATGGATCACAGTCAACACGATATGGCTGACATGAATATGCCCATCGCAACGCCTTTGGCCAAAGCCGGATATGGTAGTAACAATGAAATCAAACATGTAAAAACCGAATTTGGCCCCCAGGTTGACGCCCGCGCCAACAGCCCACTCAGCGGACTTGATGATCCGGGTATTGGTCTACGCGACCACCAGCAGCTTTATGGTCGTAAAGTGCTGCGTTATAGCCAGCTCCGGAACTTGTACCCTACCCAAGATCGCCGCGAACCCAGCCGTGAAATTCAATTGCATCTTACCGGTAATATGCACCGCTATATGTGGTCGATAAACGGCATTCCCTTCGCCGATGCCGAGCCCCTTGCCCTTAGCTTCGGGGAGCGCGTGCGTATCACTCTTGTTAACGATTCCATGATGACTCACCCTATTCATTTACACGGTGTATGGAGCGAGCTAGAAACTGGCGATCCCGAATACATTCCCCGCAAACACACCATTATGGTTCAGCCGGGTTCAAAAATTAGCTACCTCGTCACCGCCGATGCCCTCGGCCGCTGGGCTTACCACTGCCACTTGCTCTACCACATGCCGGGCATGATGCGAGAAGTGCGCATTAGCCATAAAGGAGGTGTAGCATGAAAATGACTAAGCGCGGATTCACTGTGAGCCTATTGGCTATCGCCGTAAACAATATGAGCTTCGCCCACGAAGCCGCCGACCCGCTCATTAGCATGGTGTCGATAAACCAATTGGAGCAGCGCCTTAACAACGACTCACAAAACGACGATCTCGATATTAGCAGCTGGAATGCCGATGTTTGGCTGGGCAAAAACCTAGACAAACTATGGTTAAAGACCGAAGGGGAATTTGTCGACGGTCAGCGCGAAGAATCTGAACTGCAAGTGCTTTACAGCCACGCTATTGCCCCCTACTGGGATCTGCAAACCGGTTGGCGTGGCGACTTTAACCAAGACCAAAACCAACATTGGTTTGCAGTAGGCTTGCAGGGCTTGGCACCGTATTTTTTCGAGATAGACAGCGCGCTGTATTTTGGTGAAGGCGGCCAAACCGCGCTGCGGATCGATGCCGAGTACGAGTTAATGCTCACCCAGAAACTCATTCTCAGCCCTGAGCTAGAAACCACCCTTTATAGCCACAATGCTCCTAAATATGAGCAAGGCAGCGGCCTCGCGAAGATCGACGCTGGCCTGCGACTTCGTTTTGAAATTCGCCGGGAATTTGCGCCTTATATTGGCGTTAACTGGTCGAAAAAATATGGCAATACCGCCGACTTAGCTCGACGTGCTACCAGTGACGTGGAAACGATGGAGTGGCTAATTGGCGTAAAGCTTTGGTATTAAGCCGCTTAGGGGTTACGTCTAGGCACTATTTTTCGCTACCGGCTCGCGAACATATTTCTGTAATAGCGCCGGGAGTAAGGTTAAGTCCGCTATTAAGGCGATGAATATCGCCAGGCCAGTGAGGAGTCCGAACAGAATACCCGGCACAAAATCAGAGAATGCTAACAAGCCAAATCCTACGGCGATGATAAGGGACGTATAGATCAGGGCCAAACCAACACTGTGGTGACTACGTGCAATGGCCTCTTCCGGAGTATGATTTTCTACCTCCTGCAGGTAACGGTGGGTGTAGTGGATTGTGTCATCCACTGCAATCCCCATTGCGATCGCCGCAATTGTCATCGTCATAAAATCCAGTGGAATTCCCATCCAGCCCATAACGCCGAGTACGGCAATCGCGGAGATTATATTCGGCACAATCGTGATCAGTGCAATACGCAGCGACTTAAAAATCACCCAAAAGGCAATACCAAGGGCGAGAAAGACAGTCCCTAAACTCAGAATTTGCGAGGTGAACAGTTGGTCGAGCATTGCCTGATACAGAACAAACAAGCCACTAAGCTGGTAGCTTTCAGGCGCGATTCCGAGAGCCTGTATATTTTTGTGGATATTGGCGAGTAAAACGCCGCGATCCAAATCTTTGGTACTGTCTTTGATTCGACCACTAATGCGCAACTGGGCTGGCGGTTCTATAAAATAACTGCTCAGGAGATCCTGACGCATGCTTTTGTCCAAGGTCCAATAAACCGCCGTAAGCTCATATTCAGTGAGCGGCTTATTGTTGTTAAGCTGTTTCGCCAGTTTTGTAAGATTAACGACAGAGAGCGTGGTACCCATCGCATCAAATTCATCCAAGGATTTCTGGATGCCGTGCACGGCTTGGATGTCCCCTGCTCGCAAAACTAAATTTTTATTGGGCCTATCGGCTTTCGGTGGCGTGTAGATCACATCCAGCTGGGTTGACCCGCCAAACTCAGTGTCGATGAAACTCAGTTCCTTGTGTACTGCAGTGTCACTGGCAAAGTAATTAATAAAGCTGTTTTCAACATCTAAGCGCAGTGAACCGAGCACACTCGCGGCAAAAAACACAAGGCTGAACGCGATGATTAGGCCACTACGTGCAGCGCAGAAAGCCTGCGTCTTGTGCATGATAGCGCTGAATATACCGTACGATTGAGTGACGCGCTCTTTAGAAAACAGTAGTAACAATGCGGGGAACAGCAGCAACGTACAGGAAATGGTAACTACCATGGCGATGATCATCATTAAACCAAAAGTACTTACCGGCTCAATATCACTAAGCAGTAGAGACGCAAAACCTAGAGAGGTAGTGAAACCCGCGAAAAAGCACGGTGCAACTTTCTCTCTGAGTGTTTGTAGTACCAAGTCGTTTTGGCTTGAATCCGGCGTCTTGCTGAGTTCTTCGCGATATTGAACAATCAGGTGAATGACAATCGCGAGGCTAAGAATAAGCTGCAGCGAAATAAAGTTCGACGAAATAACCGTTGCCTTTAATCCGAGTAGGCCAAAGGCGCCGACCGTAATAAATAGGTTACTGGCGCAGCAAAGCACGGTAATTAGCACCCAGCTCAACCGCCGAAAAATGGCATAGATCAATACACAAATCAGTAAGCCAATTGCGGCGCCAAACACTTTTAGGTCGTGCTGAATTATATTAATGAGCTGATAGCCCAATACATGTACCCCGCCAAGATAAAGGTCGGCATCGCCGCGGTATTTTTTGATGATTTCCCTAAGCTGTTCAACCTCTTTGTTGCGGCTATCCCGTAGCGTATTTTCTAAGGGCTCGGCTTGGGCTTTAAGGTGTTTGAGCTTAGCTTGTTCTTCGTCGGTTAAGGGGCTATCAAGACGCTTCTCTTGAAGACGGAGAATTTGGGCGTCCAAGGCTTTCAGCTTTAAGTTGGGTTTAAACAAAAGCTGGATGCCGGTCGCGGTTTGCTCGTGATTGACTATAAGACCATCATAGATTGGGTGGTCCCTAAATAAGTCTTTGAGCGCCTGCTCACTGAGATTGAGCTTGCTTTGGGTGAGTTCGCTGGGATTGGTATTCGCACTCAAACTCTCCCCGCCTTTGCCCAGTAACGGCACATTCATTATCGATCGCACAGACTTAACCCGCTCCAATCGGCTAAGTTCTTTGCTTAGCTTGGCGATATTATCGAGGCTTTGCGGAGAGAATATTCCCGTGTTTTTGGGTTTATAGGCAACAATCAGAAACTCTTCTGGGGCAAATTTTTGACTGATTTTTTGGCTATTAATAAAGTCCCGGTTGTCTTCAGAAATCAGGGTGTCAGCGGAGGCATTGATCTCAAAGCTACGGCTGTGCCAGGCAAAAAATGCAATGAGGAGCGCAAACACTAATAGGATGAGCTTATGACGAGTAAATAATGACTCAAGCATTGCCGGTTTCCTTCATCGAATACTCGACTGCGTGTCATCTAGTGACTTTTCATATTCCTGGTCACGTAAAATGCCTTGTAAGTACATATTCCGGAAAAACAAATAAGGATCGTCACTTTTTGAATGGAGGGTCTCGTAGCTTTCGGCCTGGGGAGCAAAGGCTTGCAAATTATCGCCAGTCATAATGATAGTGGAATCGGGTTGTTGAGCGAGATAAGGAATGGGATTAAGGAAGTAATCAGCAATCAGCCCTGTACCGCTTCGCAAATCTGCGGGCCCGACAAATGGCAGTACAAGATAGCTACCGTAGCCACTGCCGTATTGGACAAGGGTGTCTGAAAATCCGGTTTCATCTTTCTTAAGGGAAAACCACGCATCAGCCGGATCAAAAATTCCAGCAATGCCAATCGTCGTATTAATCAGAAATCGTGCGGTCGTCGTCCCTGCTTTACTTGGTTGCAGTTGCAATAAGTGATTAACAATATGGATCGGTGCTTTGATATTGGCAAATATATTGCTGATTCCGCTTTCGACTGGATCTGGCGTGATGTAGCGGTAGCCTTTGGCTAAGGGAATAAGTGCGTAGCGATAACTAAAATCGTTAAACGCGAAAACAGCGCGATTAAACGACATTAAGGGGTCGTGATATTCACTCTCTTCGTAACTAACGACCGTGATTTCATCGGCGCTCAAATGTGGCGATTGGGTATCTTCTCCGGCGTGAAGTCTTGTAGCGCCGATGAATAGACACAAAAAGATCAGCGCGACCACGATAGATTTGTAGCCGTCGACGACCGATGTATCGGCGTTATCCCTTGCTTTAAGCAAGGGAGGTAGTTTCAATAACTGCATTCATTCACCGCGCCTTATTCTCGTAGTTGCTGATATAGGGTGTACTCAGCGCTCAAATTTAGAAGGCGACGGGGCTTAATCGTTCCCTGCTGATTTGTTGATCCCGAGTTTCAGCATTTTGTCTTAAGGCTTAGTTATTAAACTCGTTAACTCAGAAGCTGTATTATTGATGGCCCCAGCGGGCAGGCGTGCCGCGAACATCGACATGGACAAAGGGCCCGTGGGCCGACGTCTTATCGTATAGCCCTACTCCGCCCACTAGCTCGGGATGTTTGCTATGGCTCACCAATTTATCCGCAATATTGTAAAGATATTCGGCATCCTTTAGATTTTTCATTCCATCTTGATTAATGTCGTCCATAAAATTGTCAACTGGGCGGACATCAATAAAGATATCCGCGGCGCCGCCGTAGATATGGCGACTATTGGTGACATTGCCGATGGCCTTATTATAATAGGGGGTCCGGTACCCACTCATCACCACAAAACTGTTGGTCGTGATCCCCTTGCTGTTTACCTTGCGCAGTAGTAACTCGAGTTTATCTAGCAACCCTGAATCCAAGAGTAAATACTTGGGATAGGCGCTTTGCTGCTTACATAAGAACTGCCCTAAAGTGAAATGTGGTGATACGCGTAGGTTTTCCAGCTCAGCTTGAATCTCAATAAACCCTTTGGGCGGCCGGTAGCTTGCAAGCCCCTTGAGCGGGCTTGGGTAGCTGCCAATTTGATAGCCATTTAGCTTACCGTTGACAATGTGACTAGCTGGAACCAACACAAACACTTTAAGTTCAACTACTGCCTTATCTTTGTTGCGAACTACGCTTATTGGGTAGTAGCCTGACTTGTTGGGGGCGACCCAGGCTATATGCCCCGTCGCGCTTAATTTTAGATTTTGCGGGCCTAGACTGACCGTAAACTCCCCTGGCTTATGCTGCTTAAGCTGGATGTTTAAATTTTCGCCTGGCATTAGGGTGCGTAAATTAATAACGTGGTGTAGCGGTTTTTTATTCGCTTCGACGCTAAACGGCGCAAGTCCAGGGTCAAAATTCAGTTTTTCTCCGGCGTGGAGCGGCGAAATAAAAAAGCTAACAACCGTGAATGCCGTAAAGACGAACACGCGATATTTACAGCCAACACGTTTTAAGAACATTTAGAGCTCGACTCGACTCAGAGGTTTATTTAAGGCTTGCCACAATGGCTGGTCACGTTCATAGATGTCGTTACGAAAATTAAGGATACCCTCACGGTCGACCCATGCAGTCCAATATTCGATATGGATCGGCAGTGGTGTTTTTAGGCTGACCGTCGTCGTTTCACCCTTGGCAATAACTGCTGCGATTTTACTGTTATCCCAACCTTGATCTCGGAGAAGATATTCCGCGAGTTCGAGCGGATCAGACACACGAATACAGCCAGAGCTGAAGGCCCGCTCAGCTTTTTTAAACAGTTCCCGCGATGGCGTGTCGTGAAGATACACATCATGAGGATTCGGAAACATGAATTTGACCTGACCGAGTGCGTTTTGTGGCCCTGGCCCCTGCACTAGCCTAAACGGAAAGTTGCGCTTAGTAATCTCGTTCCAATGGATTGAGAAGGGATCGATCGGGCTTGTGGAATCACCGCGATAAACACGCATACCAAGCCGATTTAAATAGCCGGGGTCTTTTTGGATCTCTGCAAGCTTGTCTTCTACCGCCAGTTTAAAAGGGACAGTCCAAGTCGGGTTTAGCACTAAGTAGCGGATTTTGTTACTGAAAACTGGCGTTTTACGGTAATTGCGACCGACCACGACCGGCTTAACAAACACTGTTTCGTTGTTGTCGATGATCTTGAGCTCAAAAGCCGCAATATTGACAAGCAAATGCTTATCACCCAAATCTTGTGCTAGCCAGCGCCAGCGTTCCATATTTACAACTATCTGTTTGGCGCGTTCCTTGGGGGAAATATTTAAGGCTTTTATGGTTTCCCGGCCAATAACGCCATCTGCGTCAAGTCCATGGCGGCGCTGAAACACCACAACAGCTTGGGCGACTACATCGGTATATTCATCGGGTGAGTCTGCAAGCGTATTATTGAGCGTGGAAGCAGGGAGATCCCCCCAAACTCGCAGTCTGTCGGCAATGATGGTAACGCGGCTATCGATCGCCTTAAGCTTGATCGCCGGCGTTTCCGCGAGCTTCTGTTGCCACGGCGCGTTTGACAATCCTTCCACTTTGGCTAAGGCTATTTTTAACCGGTAATAGCGGCTTTGCTTGGGCCGCAAACTGTCTAACGCAGTTGCGAGATCACTACCATCCACTACCCGCTGGAGAAGCATTTGTAAGTCGCTATGTCGCCTGTTCGCTTCCCACTCTGTACTTAGCGTGAGCGGATCCACTTTGCCTGATTGCAAATGACTGGCCAAGCTAAGGAAAGCGTCGCTTAGTAGGAGGTCAAAACTGGCGATATCCACTGCCGCAAGGTCAGCGGTCAATAACGGCAGAATTTGCCGAGAATGGTAGTCGTCAGCGAGCAAGCCTTCCCGTTCAATGTCGTTGATGGCTTTAAGCAGGGCACGCCCTCCATTAGATAAGACTTCCCTGTTAAACCACGCCGACTTGAAATTACGCTGAGTATAAAAATTACTGAGTATTTCTTTGTTAAGAATGAGCTCGCTTTTCACCACTGCGGGATAGCCGCCAGTCCAGCTTTCGATGCCCTGTCTTAACTGGTCGTTTGCATGCGCGGTATTCAGCGGTAAAACGCTGAAGATTAAAACAAAAACCTGAAGTAATTTCATGAGATGAGGGGCTCTAGTGTGAGTGAGGCCGGTCTCGGTCTCAATCTGAATCTTCTTCAAATTCTGCAATTCGACTCGGCGTTTTAAGTTTAGCCGTATAGAGCGCAGCCTGGGCAGCATTGAGTAATTCTTCGGCACTACGAAACTCATAGGCTTGGCTATGCGTCGCAACCCCAATACTTGCGCTAATACTGATTTCAGTAATACCGCCCAGTGGTCCTTTTTTACTTGGGCTATGCAGTAAGCCGATCGCGTCGTATATACGCTGGCTAACCATATTTGCCTGGGCTGGCGTCGTGCCGCCGAGGATTATGAGGAATAGATCGTCGCTATAGCGAATCAATACATCGCCTGCGCGGACGTTACCTTCAAGAGCGCGAGCCATTTCGGCAATAAATGCATCCGGGTCAGCAAGGCGCTTGCGTATGTCTTTTAAATTACCCACTTCCAGCAGCGCAAAACTGATATTGCGATCTGTCCGGCAAGCAATATCAAAAGCATCAGGAATATAGCCGTCGGCAAATTTACGAGAAAATATCTTCGTATGCGGATCGTAGCGCTCTTCCCTACTTAACTTCTCTGGTCCGTTCTGGCTGGCTTTCTGTGGCGTGCGCTGCATGCTAGCGATGTTCATGGCAGCCAGGGTAGCATTGGCTTCTTCTAGTAAGCTGGATTGGCTCGCACTTTCTGTCAGTCTGATGTCAAACAACTCTTCCATTTCTGGAATTTTGTCATGCATACGGTCAATGAGCGTGTCGATTTTGTTGTTGCTTAGCTCAAGTATACGCTGACATTGTAAAATCAACTGATTCCGCGCGTCGCTGGTTTCACCGAGAATCAAAAAGTCGGCGACCACACCAGATACCGCCACGCAGCGCACAAATAAACCGTCGCGATCGCCCTTGGCAAATGTTCCGGGCCGATGACTATTGGCGATAGCCAAGGTCGTTCGGTCGGCTAAGCCCCAGTGTTTGCTTAGCCATGCGCCCGCCTCGGCGTGGTCACCGCCCATATGCTCTATTTCGTATTCGCGTACGCGCTGATGGAATACTTGATCACTTTGCAGGGACGCATAAAAATCAGCTTGGAGACGATCGATTGCAATCATCCCAATATCTTGCAATAAACCGGCTAGGAAGAGTTCTTCAAGAGCGCGCTCCCCCGTAAGGCGGCCTAGTTCCAGCGCGGCACTCGCAGACAATAAGGATCGCCGCCAGAATAAGGGGTAGTGTAAGCCAGAGCCCCGAGGCTCCTTAATTGACGAGGTTAAAGAGAAACTTAACGCAAGATTGACCGTGGTGTTTAGTCCAAGTAAGACAATGGCGCGACGTAGGTTTTCAATTTTATGGTCATTGGCATAAATCGGTGAATTGGCATATTGCAGAGTCTTAGCAGCGAGTGCCGGATCGCTAGCCACAAGGTCAGCGATATTTTGCATATCGATATCACCCTGCTGGGCTAGGGTAACGATACGAGTTACCACCCTAGGAATCGACGGTAAACGCGCGTTATTTTCGATAAACGGACTGAAATCCATTGCCACGTTCGTGTCCCCGTATTTAAACCTAACTAACTACAGATCGTATTATTTGCTGCTGCACCACCACATAAACGCAGCGCAACTGTCGCAGTAAAGTCCGTTTCAGTGTTTTTCGAAAACCGTCGCAATTTGCCGGCTAAACATGACCGCCTGTCCATCAGGCCCCCAAATTGTCGCATTATTATGAAAATAGCCGTTGCCAGCGGCGTCGCAACGGTAATCACAATACCACCAATCCGACGCGTCGGCGGTGGGTAAATCACAGGGAAATTCCAAATACCAGCTCAGTGAGCTCCCAATACCCGGTGGTTTTATCATATTTAAACCTGGCATGGGTGGTACATCTGCCAGTGCGATTAATGCGGCTATATCAATAGGCCGGTGCTTTGGGAAACGGAGCCACACGCCGAAGTCAGCGGAGCTTGATCCACTAAACGGTTTAGCGCCGTACTCAGTCCGCATATCAAAATGCTGAGTGAAACTCGGAGTCACACCTTCTATGTAGGGTAGACGCGCCAAAGCTTCGGGATCACTCAGTTTCGGCATTTTTGGCGAAGCAACGGTCACGGCTGACTGCCGGTCTTTGCCGTAAGCTGCGCTGACATTAACAACAACGTCGCCTTGACAGATAAGATCACCCTGCAAATGGCTCACAGAACCACCAACACGCAATTCGCGAAGTTGGATATCGTGCTCCCCGGCGGGAACTGGCCCCACAAAAAGTACCGACAAAGACCGCAACCGGCGGTCGGGTGCGACGATATTATTCATCGCGGTCGCCACTAGCGCAGCACTTAAACCGCCAAATGCCGTTCTACCTTGTAGCCAAGACTCATCAACGGTGGCTTTAAACCGATTCTCGTCTGCGGTTGCGGTGACACTGTTGATCACCGCCTGAAAATCACTCATTGCATATCCTTTAGGGCTTGCACACTCTTACATTACAAAAACAGAGCCGACCTCGACTCTGTTTGAAGGCAGGCTCACGCGGGCCAGCTGTAATCTTTATAAGTTTCACGGATATCTTTCTTACTTAGCTTGCCAGTAGCGGTATGTGGCAGTGACTCAACGAATAAACAGTCTTCTGGGATCCACCATTTGGCGACCTTACCGTCAAACCAAGCAAGCATTTCTTCGCGACTTAGGTCTTCACCTTCCTGCAAAATAACTAACAGTAACGGCCGCTCGCTCCAGGTGGGGTGTGGCATACCAACCACTGCCGCCTCGGCCACTTTAGGATGATTTACCGCACAGTTCTCGAGTTCAATGGAGCTGATCCATTCGCCGCCCGATTTAATAACATCTTTAACCCGGTCGGTAATTTTCATGTAGCCGTATTTATCGACACAGGCCACATCGCCAGTTTCAAACCAGCCATCGTCATCAAGAGTCTGACCGTCGTAGCGATAGTATTCGGCAATAATCCAAGGACCACGAACTTTTACGGCTCCGGCACTTTCTCCGTCCCAAGGCAGTTCTTTGTTCTCTGCATCGACAATTTTCATCTCAACACCGAAAACCGGCCGCCCCTGTTTTAGGCGCATTTTGTCGTACTCTTCAGGGGCTAGTGCGGCCACTTCTGGGGCGACAATGCCATTAAATGTTCCAAGTGGGTTCATTTCGGTCATGCCCCAACCTTGCTGAACATCTACACCGTGTTTGCGGCGGAAGTCATCAAATATCGTGAACGGACAAGCAGCCCCACCAACCGTCAAACGGTTCAGGCTTTCCACTGTCTGCTTGGTTTTTTCTAAATAATTCAGTAGCGCCAACCAGACTGTTGGCACACCCGCTGATACGGTGACTTTTTCTTCGTTAATTAAGTTGCAGAGCGTTTCGCCATCGCCCATTTTAGGACCAGGCATGACCAGTTTTGCACCGGTCATCGGTGCGCTGTACACCAATCCCCAGCCGTTTACATGGAACATTGGCACAATTGGCAGCGCAACATCTTTAATAGACAGGCCAAACACATCCGGGGCTATGCTCGCATAGCAATGCAGTAGCGTTGAACGATGGGTATACATCACGCCCTTGGGATTACCTGTTGTACCAGAGGTGTAGCATAGCGCCGACGGGGTGTTTTCATCCAATTCGGGCCATTCAAACTCATCGCTTTCTGCTGCGAGTAAATCTTCGTAGCACAGTACATTTCGCAATTTTGTGTCAGGCATATGCGCCGCATCGGTCATCACGACAAAACCTTTGACGTCCGGCATGGTGTGCTGCAGCCCTTCCAATAGGGGTACAATGGTCGCGTCGACAAATACCCATTGGTCTTGACCATGGTTAACAATGTATTCAATTTGCTCTGGAAATAAACGTGGGTTGATCGTATGACAGATCATGCCGCTGCACGACACCCCGTAATAAATTTCTAGGTGGCGGTAATCATTCCACGCAAAAGTAGCGATTGTATCGCCAGGTTTTAGCCCAAGCTTAAGCAATGCGTTTGCGAGTTTTCTCGCGCGGGCAAACGCCTCGCTGTAGGTGTAACGGTGGCGCGGATTGTCTGCGGTCACCGATACGATCTCCACCCCGCCATTCACTTTGTCGGCATGTTTCATTAAAGACGTAATAGTCAGCTGAGTGTTCATCATGGCTTGCATTATTATTACTCTCCTTGCGAAGGCTTGAAAACGATCGCTTTTATATAAAGTGTCGCGGTAGGCTTGTGCTGGGGGGCATACGCCAAATTGTGTTCTCAGGTGTTTAGCGCCTAGGATCTATGTTACTGAAGCGCTCCTGCCGTTATTTTAATTGTGAGCTTCATCGCCGCGCAGACTTAGCGAGCACGGCACTTAGCGTCAAACTCTTTTACTCGGTATCGCTGAGCAAATATTTATAATATATATGCTCAGCTAAGTCCAATAACTTGCTGTAAATAAAGGATTTATAAGTAGGCCACCGGCCCTATCTGCAGCCGCGGCCGTGCAGGCAATTGCCGGAGCTGCCTCAGGGCGTACTCATATTCGCTTCGCTCCAAAATGCCTTCATCGCGATCACTTTGTCCTCGTCGTTGAAACTAAATTGATCAATGATCTCCATGCGGACTTCACCATTACCAGGATTCAATTCAACGACAAAGGGAAATACGGCATGATTGGCAGCTAAGCGAACAGCGCCTTCTAGTCGAGCAGAAATCCCGGAACTAAATGCCACTTCATAGAATCGAAGAATGGCAGCTTTACCGACAATTAGCTCACTACCTACGGGATCTTCAATGGTCGCATTGTCAGCAAATAGATCATTGATCGCCGACATGTCGTGGTTGGTTAGAGCTTGAATGTATTGCTCCACGGCAGCAATTTTGGGGTTTTTACGCACTTTACTAACTCCAGCGGGTCAATTAGTAGACCTTTTCAGTGTAACGCGGTATATCAATTAGGAATATGTCATTTTTATTAATAAACCTCGACATGTGGCTCCGCGCTGCAATCAGTGCCTCAGCGGTGTAACATACTTAAGATCACTCGACTTATTAGACGCGGTATTTGATGCTAAATAAAAGATTTCCCCGCAGTATTTGTATTGTTTTTGCCCTTGTTCTGCAAATGAGCACAGCTTGGGCTTCAACTGAAGTAATTAAGCCCCTGTTGCCAGAACCCAGCCATATCACCGCCATTCGCGACATGGTTAAGCAGCTTGATACACGGCACTATGTGAAAATGGCCTTAAACGACGATTTATCGGCGCATTTGCTAGATTCATTTTTAGATGACCTAGACCCGAATCGCCAGTTTTTGCTTCAGAGTGATATTAAGGAATTTCAGAAGTATCGAACGACTTTAGACAACGAGCTTAAGAAAGCACAGCTCGACGCCGGTTTTGCGATATTTAATCGTTACCGTCAGCGCATGATTGAACGACTTCAAAATGCACTTGATACCCTACCGGCCACTGTCGCGGCGATGGATTTCAGTGTTGATGAGGATATTCAGCTAGATCGTGCTAAAGAAGCCTGGCCCAAAGACAGTGCCGCCGCCGATGAAATCTGGCGCAAACAAATAAAAAATCGCGTGTTGGGCTTGCAGCTCGCCGGTAAAGATAAGGAAGGCATTGTCGACTTACTGAGTAAGCGCTTTAAAAACCAGATAAAGCGCATGACGCAGCTGGAATCTGAAGACGCATTTCAGTTCTATGCGAATGCCTTTGCTTCGCTATACGACCCCCACACCGACTATTTCTCGCCGCGCTTGTCAGAAAACTTCCAGATCAATATGAGCCTTAAACTGGAAGGTATTGGCGCGGTATTACAGATGGAGGACGACTACACCAAGGTCGTTCGCCTAGTACCCGCTGGCCCAGCCGATAAACAAGGTCAATTACAGCCGGCCGATAAAATTATTGGCGTTGCTCAGGGTAAATCTGGGGAAATGCAAGACGTCATTGGCTGGCGTCTTGATGATGTTGTAGACCTAATTCGTGGTGCCGCAGGATCTTTTGTCCGCTTAGACGTTATTCCAGCTGTTGCACAAAGCGAGGAGGCCCGGCGTGAAATCGTCATTGAGCGCAACGAAGTCAAGCTTGAGGACCAAAGTGCTAAGGGCGAGCTAATCGAGTTTAAAGACAGCCACGGCGTGAGCCACCAGGTTGGTGTTATTGATGTACCGACATTCTACTTAGACTTTGAGGCTTACCGCTTAGGGGATACCGAATATCGCAGCACGACGCGCGACGTACATCGCATTCTTGGTGAGCTCTTAAGTCAAGGCGCCGAAGGTATTGTAATTGATTTACGCGATAACGGCGGCGGCTCCTTAGCCGAAGCCAATGGCATGGTTGGCTTATTCATTGAAGCGGGCCCAACGGTGCAAATTCGCCAGTCAAACTCTCGGGTAATTCGAGAGGGTAAGCGGCGCAGTACGCCCTACTATTCTGGACCCTTGGCAGTCTTAATCAATCGCATGAGCGCGTCGGCCTCTGAGATATTTGCAGGCGCTATTCAGGATTATCAGCGCGGTATCGTGATCGGCACCCAGTCGTTTGGTAAAGGGACCGTGCAATCGGTTAATCCGCTGAGTCACGGTCAACTCAAATTAACGGAATCAAAGTTTTATCGAGTGTCTGGGGACAGCACCCAAAACCGCGGTGTTATTCCAGATATCGCCTTCCCCCCATTATATGATCAAGACAAAATCGGTGAGAGTATCCTTGATAACGCTTTGAGCTGGGATCGTATTGCGCGTGCTAACCATCGCTACTACTTCGACCTCAAATCAGGCTTGCAAACGCTACAACGTAAGCACGACAAGCGCATTGCCAAAGACCCTGATTTTGTATTCTTACAGGAGCAAATAGCGGTTATTGAAAAAATGCGCAGCAAAACGCATTTATCCTTGAATATTGATAAGCGCCGTAGTGAGCGGGACGAACAAAAAGCCTTGCAGTTGGCAATGGAAAATCGGCGGCGGGTTGCCAAAGGTGAGGAACCTTTGAAAGAACTTGATGAAGATAAGGACGATGACGAGACCTTGGCCCTGAACGGTGAAACCCCGGTAGACGAAAGTGATGAAAAGGATAAGAAGAAAGATCCTGACCCACTGTTAATTGAAGCAAGCCATATTCTTGTTGATGCTATGCCCTACTTTCTGCCTGAACGACTGGCCAATCGACCCTAGTCAATAATTACCCTAGGCTATTTGGGCCTAGGGTAATTTCAATACTACTAGCGATTTGCTTCTCTCATCGTAACAAACTCCTCAGCAACCGTCGGGTGAATACCGATTGTGGAGTCAAAGTCAGCCTTGCTTGCACCGGCTTTAATAGCGACTGCGAGCCCCTGAATGACCTCCCCTGCCTCGTCGCCCAACATATGAGCGCCAACCACTTTGTCACTGCTCTTATCGACGATCAGCTTTAGCAAAGTCTTGGTTTTGTTGCCGCTGAGCGTGTGCTTTAAGTGAGTGAAGCGCGAAGTGTATACGGCGATCTCTGCAAATTCTTCCCTAGCCTCCTCTTCGCTATAGCCAACCGTTGCGAGGTTTGGTTTGGAAAAAATAGCCGTCGGAATAAAATTATAATCTACGGTCTTGGTTTCACCGCGATACAGGCGTTTAGCCAAGTTCATGCCTTCGGCTAAGGCAACTGGGGTTAATTCCATACCGCCGGTGACATCGCCTACAGCGTAGATAGACGACTCCGCAGTCTGGAACGTCTCATCCACGGCGATATAGCCTTTATCATTGAGCGTGACGCCAGTGTTCTCCAGCCCTAAACCGTCTAACAAAGGTTTACGGCCGGTGGCATACAATACTTGGTCGGTAACTAGGCTTTCACCGCTTTCCAAGGTGAGCTTGTAGCGATCGCCATGCTTTTCGATGGCCATCACGTTTTCATTAAAGCGCAATCCTACACCTTGAGTACGCATGTCTTCGGCAAGTTGTTCGCGCATCTCCATGTCGAAACCGCGTAGAAACAAATCACGGCGATAGATCTGGTCTACCTCAACGCCTAAGCCATGTAATATCCCAGCAAATTCAGTTGCGATATACCCGCCGCCGACCACGACCGCGTGTTTGGGCAAGGCGTCGAGGTAAAATAATTCATTCGAACTGATCGCAAATTCACGACCGGGTATATTGGGAATGAAAGGCCACCCCCCAACCGCAATTAGAATACGTTTCGCGGTATAGCTATTGCCGTCTACGCTGATAGTGTGGGCGTCGACAAAACGGGCATGGCCATTTATCAGCTCCACCCCAGCGTTGCTCAAGAGATTACCGTAGATGCCGTTTAAACGTTCGATCTCACGGGTTTTATTGTCGCGGAGTGTTGGCCAGTGCAGCGGCTCTACTTGGCTGTTCCAGCCAAAGCCTTGCGCGTCTTTAAAGTCTTCACCGTAGTGGGCAGCATAGCTAAAAAGTTTTTTCGGTACGCAGCCCACATTCACACAGGTACCACCTAAATATCGCGATTCGGCAATCGCGACCTTTGCGCCGAAGCCCGCGGACATGCGCGCTGCACGAACCCCGCCTGAACCCGCGCCAATAACAAATAAATCGTAGTCGTAATCTGTATCTAAACCTTGCTGCGTCATTTTGACTCCAGTTAATGGTGTTTAGCGATGAGAGTAGATTCGACGGCGTTTGTTACATACCGCCTTTGCTGAGGTCGTGCTGTTCGAACCAAGCAAGCTTTGCCCGCAAGTTAACAACCTCGCCGACAATAATTAAGGTTGGCGCCTGCACAGGTTCCGCGGCAAGGCGCGCAACCATTGTAGCGAGGCTTGCAACGACGACGCGTTGCTGGGGTGTTGTCCCCTGCTGTATTACGGCAATAGGCGTATCAGCGTCACGACCATGGGCAATTAATTGCTCACATATACTCGGCAGGCCGACCAAACCCATATAAAACACCACGGTTTGGCTGGAATGAACTAATTCGGACCACGGGAGGTTTAAACTGTGGTCCTTCAAATGACCAGTAACGAAGCGCACAGACTGCGCATAATCCCGGTGTGTGAGTGGAATGCCTGCGTAACTGGCGCAGCCAGATGCGGCAGTAATGCCCGGCACCACTTGAAAGGGAATTTTTTCTTGGGCGAGTTCTTCAATCTCTTCGCCACCACGACCAAATATAAAGGGATCGCCGCCCTTCAAACGCGCGACCTTCTTGCCTTCTTTGGCGTATTTGACCAGGAGCTTATTGATGTCTTGCTGTGGAACTGCATGTTCAGCGCGGGCTTTGCCAACATAGACTCGATCAGCGTCTTTGCGGCACATATCGACAATAGCAGGCGCGACCAAGCGATCGTATAGAACAACGTCAGCGCGCTGTAGCAAACGTAATGCCTTGAAAGTCATGAGGTCTGGATCACCTGGACCGGCGCCAATTAAATACACCTCGCCGCCAGAATCGATGTCCGCTTTGTCGATCGCAAGGGCTAGCATATCTGCCGCAACAGCGTCTTTGCCTGCAAACACCATTTCAGCAATAGGTCCTTGCAGCGTTTTCTCCCAAAAATGGCGGCGGTCTTCTATGTCGCTAAAACGTGCTTTAACGGCATCGCGAAAATTGCCGACCAATTTGGCTAAACGGCCATAAGATGCTGGTATGCTTGCTTCTAGGCGTGAGCGCATCATGCGCGCTAGTACCGGGCTTTTGCCGCCGCTGCTGACCGCAATAATCAGGGGCGAACGATCGATAATCGCGGGTAAAATCACACTGCATAGGTCGGGATTGTCTACAACATTAACAGGGATATGCCTTGCATGGCACGCCGCAGATACGCGTTTATTTAATGCTTCGTCGTCTGTGGCAGCAATAACCAAAAACACATCATCAAGGAGGTGATCACCGTAGTCACCGCGGATACATTCGCCACCGGCGTTAGTGCACAGGGTCGAAAGCTCCGGCAATATATCATGGGCTACGAGACGTAATTTCGCGCCGGCTTTACACAGTAAATTTGCCTTGCGTAGCGCGACCTGACCGCCGCCCACTAACAAACAGGGCTTATTGCGCAGGTCCGTAAACAGCGGCAAAAAATCCATACTTAGCAATCTCCGGCTTCGAGGCGTTCAAGGCCGCCCATATAGCCACGGAGTGCTTCGGGAACAGTTAGGGAGCCGTCGGCCTGCTGATAGTTTTCAAGGATAGCCACGAGTGTACGGCCGACCGCTAAACCGGAGCCGTTTAGGGTATGAAGTAACTCGGCTTTGCCTGTTTCCGGGTTTCGCCAGCGTGCTAACATTCTGCGCGCTTGGAAATCACCAAAGTTACTGCAAGACGAGATCTCACGGTAAGCACTCTGCCCAGGTAACCACACTTCTAAATCATAGGTTTTTCGCGCAGAAAAGCCCAAATCGCCGCCGCATAAAATAACTTTGCGATACGGCAATTCCAGTAATTGCAGTATGGCCTCGGCGTGACCGGTTAGGCTCTCGAGCGCATCATCAGACTGATCAGCGCGAACAAACTGGACAAGCTCGACTTTTTCGAACTGGTGCTGGCGAATCATACCGCGCGTGTCACGGCCGTAGCTGCCCGCCTCACTGCGGAAACAAGGAGTGTGGCAGGTGAAACGCAGACCTTTGTCGAGTTCACTGGCCTCAACAATGGTATCCCGAAACATATTCGTTACCGGCACTTCAGCGGTTGGAATGAGGTAATATTCAGAATCGCCCTGAAGCTTGAATAAATCAGCTTCAAACTTTGGTAATTGACCGGTGCCACGCAAGGAATCGGCATTTACCAAGTAAGGCACATACACTTCTTTGTAGCCGTGGCTGCGGCTGTGAGTATCGAGCATAAGCTGGATGAGTGCTCGGTGCATCCGAGCTAAGCCGCCGCGCATCACCGAAAAACGACTACCGGTAATTTTAGCTGCCGTATCAAAATCCAATCCGCCGAGATTTTCACCCACATCAACGTGATCTTTCGCCTCAAAATCGAATTCACGTGGCGTACCCCAACGCAAGACTTCGATATTGCAGCTTTCGTCTTTGCCCACGGGGACATCGTCCGCAGGCAAATTCGGCACGGCCATTAACAATTGATCGAGTGCCTCATTAGCCTCTTTCGCCTGCTGTTTGAGTGCTTCTAACTCTGACTCAATTTTGGCTAAGGTTTCATTCACTTTGGCCTTGGCATCGTCAATACTCAGACCGGTTTTGATCAGTTCACCGATTTGCTTTGATGCTTTCTTTCGTTCTGCTAACAGGTTTTGACTGTTCATGTCAGCTTGTTTGCGACTGGCATCGAGGGCTTCGAATTGCACAGCATCAAAACTGTAATACTTTTTCTTCAGCGCTTCGGCAATTGCCTGTGAGTCCTGCCGAACCTGCTTAATATCTAACATTAAAATAAATCTCCAAGCATCTGTATTTATTCAAAAAATAATTCAAATAGCGCGTAAAACGACAATTCCTAACCAACATGCAATCACGCAACTGATCACCGTACTCAGCATATATGTGAGTGCCAGGAGTACTTTTCCTGCCTCAAGTAGCGCCACAGACTCCAGAGAAAACGTAGAGAAAGTAGTGAACGCGCCTAAAAAGCCCACCATTAATACGTAGCGCCAATCCGCGTGCAGTGACGATTTTTCGGTGATGAGCACATATACTGCGCCAATCACGAACGAGCCAATAAAATTCACCGCAAAAGTGCCTAAGGGCCAGTAAACCTGCGCCAAATAATGACTGACGACTCGGCCAACGCCATAGCGACTGAGCGCACCAGAAGCCCCACCTAGGGCAATCAGTAGATAAATTTGCACGTGTAAAGGTCTCCGGACTGGGTCGCTATTCTACCCCATTCAATTCAACGATAGCGCTTGTGACTGGCACTATCATCAAGCTCTTGCAAATATCGTAGCTTTTCAGCGATTTTTTTCTCAAGCCCGCGGTTAACTGGCTGGTAATAAACTCGGTCTTGAATCTCTTCTGGCAGATAATTTTCCCCGGCGGCGTAGGCATCGGGCTCGTCGTGAGCGTAACGGTAGCCGCCGCCAAAGCCCTGATCCTTCATCATATTTGTTGGTGCATTGCGCAAATGCATGGGTACGTCATAACTCGGTGAAGCCGCGATTTCTTTGCGCACGGCATTATACGCAGCATAAACCGCGTTGCTTTTTGGGGCCGCAGCGAGATAACACACCGCTTGGGCCATCGCGAGTTCGCCTTCTGGGCTGCCCAGTCGCTCTTGGGTCTCCCATGCGTCTAAGCATAAACGCAGCGCCCTGGGATCGGCATTGCCAATGTCTTCGCTTGCCATACGCACTAAGCGACGGGCCACGTACAAGGGTTCGCAGCCGCCGTCGAGCATGCGCGCAAACCAATACAAGGCGCCGTCAACCGAACTACCCCGCACAGATTTATGGAGCGCAGAAATCTGCTCATAAAATAAATCACCGCCCTTATCGAAGCGCCTCGGCTGACCACTAAGAACTTGGTCGATAATGCCCGCATTTAACTCCGTGCTGCCCCCTCCCTTGCCGAGCATATCCCCCGCGATTTCGAGTACATTGAGTGCACGGCGGCCGTCGCCGTCGGCGTGCTGAGCAATGCGCTCTATTTGGTCATTGGCGAGCTGCCAGCCTTCAGTGGCGGCGGCGTGCCGGACAATATCGACGATTGCGCCGTCGCTAAGCGCATTTAGTTGATACACGCGCGCACGCGACAGCAAAGCATTGTTGATTTCGAAAGAGGGGTTTTCAGTTGTCGCGCCAACAAAAATGACTGTGCCATCCTCAACATACGGCAAGAATGCGTCTTGTTGAGATTTGTTAAAGCGATGAACCTCGTCGATAAACAAGATAGTGCGACGCTGGAAAAATTGCTGTTGCTTGGCCTCTTCCACCGCTGCACGTATATCTTTCACGCCGGCCAAGACCGCTGAAATACTGATGAAATGGGCATCGGAAAGCTGGGCAATGAGTTGCGCTAAGGTGGTTTTCCCAACGCCAGGCGGGCCCCAAAATATCATGGAGTGCAACTGGCCTGAATCAAGCGCCCGCCTCAGCGGTTTATCGGGCGCGAGCAGGTGATCTTGCCCAAGGTAGTGTTCAAGGCTCTGAGGCCGCATTCGCGCTGCTAGCGGCGCCTTGCTAGGCGTTTCGGTCAAGACTTTTTCGCCTCAGCCTCATTGAACTCAAAATCGCGATCGCTGAAGCGGTTATTGTATTTTGGATTAACAAACTCAATTTTGGTGGTTTGCTCAAGCGTATCGGTTAAACGCATCGCGGTGAGCTTGCCCCAAGTGAACATCAGCACCATTTCCGTGAAAGAACCTGGCACTTTGGGACTTAAGATAAATTCACGGGAATTGCCGTTCTTTTTCACGTCTACATCATATTGCGCGGCAAGTTGTTCAATGCTCATCCCAATGATCATTGCAGGCGTTTGCGCGAGATTCGCGTCGAAGGGCTCAGTGTTTAGCTGCTCTAAATCTGCGTCATAGCGCCACACGGTTTTGCCGTTACTCACCAACAGATAATGGAAGGGTTCAGTGCTCTCCCACCGAATTTTATTGGGTCGCTTAAGGGCAATTGTGCCCTTACTCTCTTGCAGCAGCTGACCATCGATGTCGCTAACTTGTTGGATGAATTTGGCGTTAAGGCTTTGTGCGCCAGAGAGATGCAAGTGTAGCTGTGCCACGTCGCCCTCGGCTGTGGCAGCGAGTGTAAATATCGACAAGCATAAAAATACAAAAAATTGACGCATAGATTCTACTTCTATTCAAATGGAGGTGGAGCCAGTACTTCGCGACTACCGTTGCTGGCCATCTCAGTTACGACACCGGCAGCCTCCATTGTTTCAATTAATCGGGCGGCGCGATTATAGCCGATTCGCAATTTACGCTGCACAGACGATATAGATGCCCGCCGGCTTTTAGTTACATAGGCAACCGCTTCATCATATAAAGCGTCGGATTCACCGTCGTCGCCACCAGCACCTTCCGCTGGCATGCCGGGCATTGCATCGGTGGTACTGCCCTCTTCGAGCAAGCCATCGATGTATTGGGGCTCGCCACGGCGCTTCCAATCAGCCACTACGCGGTGAACTTCTTCATCTGACACAAAGGCGCCGTGAACACGCATTGGAATACCTGCGCCGGGCGGCAAATACAGCATATCGCCGTGACCGAGTAACTGCTCTGCCCCGCCCTGATCCAAAATAGTTCGAGAATCTATTTTGGACGAAACTTGGAAACCGATACGGGTCGGTACGTTGGCTTTAATCAATCCGGTAATAACGTCGACCGAGGGCCTTTGGGTCGCAAGTAATAAGTGGATACCCGCCGCACGCGCCTTTTGAGCGATACGGGCAATAAGTTCTTCAACCTTTTTGCCGACGATCATCATCATGTCGGCAAATTCATCAATAACGACAACGATTGAAGGTAGTACCTCTAAATCCGGTGCTTGAGCCTCTTCCAGACCGGCTTGGTAGTGCTCTTCAGGTTTCCATAGGGGATCTTTGATTGGCTCCCCTGCAATAATGGCGTCTTTCACTTTACGGTTAAAACCCGCGAGATTACGCACACCCATTTTTGACATGAGTTTGTAGCGCCGTTCCATTTCAGCCACACACCAGCGCAGACCGTTGGCGGCGTCCTTCATGTCAGTGATAACAGGGGTAAGCAAATGAGGAATACCGTCGTAAACCGATAATTCCAACATTTTCGGGTCAACCAGCATCAAGCGCACTTCTTCCGGCGTCGATTTATACAGCAAGCTGATCAGCATGGCATTAACACCTACCGACTTACCTGAACCAGTGGTTCCCGCAACTAATAAGTGCGGCATCTTCCCAAGGTCGGCGCATACCGGCTCACCGGAAATGTCGTGGCCTAGCGCTAAGGTAAGTGGCGATTTACAGGCATCAAAAGCTTCTGACGCGAGTACGTCGTGGAAATTAACAATCTCACGGTCTTCATTGGGAATTTCAATCCCAACGTAAGGTTTACCGGGAATAACCTCCACTACGCGAACACTGACAACCGCCAATGAGCGCGCAAGATCTTTGACCAGATTAGATATCTTACTGACCTTTACACCGGCGTCCGGCTCAAGCTCAAAACGCGTAATGACAGGGCCGGGGAATACAGAAATTACTTTTGCCGAGACACCGAAATCGAGCAATTTTATTTCTAACAACCGCGACATAGCCTCCAGTGTTTCCGGCGAATAGCCCCGTTCTGGGTTATGAACGGCTTTATCAAGCAGGCTTAATGACGGCAAAGTCCCGGTCACAGGGCCGTCAAATAGGGATTTCTGACGTTCCTTGTCGGGTCTTGCAGACTTAACCACGGGCTTAGGTGGCGGCGCAATTTGTGGCGGCACCCTGGTCTTTTGAATTTCGTTTTTTTTCGCTACAGACTCATGGCGCTGCTGCTTTGCCGCATTGGCTTTGCGGCGTTCGTGGCGCGCCAATTTATAGCGATACAGCGCTTCACGACTGCGATCAAAAAACCGCAGCGTAGCCGCGCCAACGGAATCCATTAGCAGAATCCAAGACAAATCAGTAAAAACGGTTAAACCAAACAACAAAATGGCGATCAGCAGTAATCGGCTACCAAACTCATTAAATGACGTCATGGTGGCATTGCCAACAGCATCGCCGAGTACGCCGCCAGCGCCAAAGGGCAGACCGCTATTGCCAAGATCACCATTGGCGGCAAGTCCGGTGCTGGAAATCATCACCAGCACTAAGCCTATAAGGCGTAGCACAAAGATAAGTGTGTCGAATCCCGCAGGCCGGTAACGCTCTTTAAAAAGCCGCCAAGCCCTAAAGCCAAGCATTGCGGGGAATAAATAAGCCATGTAGCCAAAAAGGGCGAAAAACACATCAGCTAGCCACGCCCCAACAGGCCCCCCAGTATTCACAATGCGATCGCCATTGCCGGTGCGCGACCAGCCGGGATCATTACCGCTGTAGCTCAGCAGCGACACAAATATATAAATACAGACGGCAACAAAGGCAATCAATAAACCTTCGCGCAAGCGCAAATTCAAAATCTCACGGTTTTCTACCGTGGCAGCTGATGTCGGTTTTGGCAAAAGAGAACAGTTTCCTTAATTTGCACGTAAAATACACAAACCCTATATGGGCCGTTGAAATAGCGATAAGTGGCCCAATATTAGCACTATGTCATAAGACTTGTCGCCGCACACAGCTTTTGCCGCGCCTATGGAATTACCCTATGATATGCGTCTATTTTCAGTCATCCCGGTTTGAACAAAGTTCAATCCCCCTGCTTGGAACACAGTGAATCTATGAGTGACAGCCAACACCACCGCCTGATTATCCTCGGCTCCGGCCCTGCCGGTTACACTGCCGCGGTCTATGCCGCTCGCGCAAACCTAAATCCCGTGGTTATTACCGGTATTCAACAAGGCGGCCAACTGACAACGACCACCGATGTCGACAACTGGCCCGGCGATCAAAACGGCGTTCAAGGCCCTGAGTTAATGCAAAGAATGCAAGAGCATGCCGAGCGTTTTGATACACAAGTGCTTTTTGATCACATTGAGTCTGTCGATTTAAAAAACAAGCCGTTTACCTTAACTGGCACCCAGACGTATACCTGCGACGCGCTAATTATAGCGACCGGCGCATCAGCGCAGTATCTCGGCCTGCCGTCAGAAGAGACATTTATGGGCAAGGGCGTATCAGCCTGCGCCACCTGCGACGGTTTTTTCTACCGGGGCAAAAAAGTTGCGGTCATTGGTGGTGGTAATACCGCTGTTGAAGAAGCACTTTACTTGTCAAACATTGCGTCCGAGGTAACCTTAGTCCACCGCCGAGACAGTCTGCGCTCTGAGAAAATTTTGCAAGATAAATTGCTGGAGCGCGCGGCCAACGGCAATATCAATGTGCTATGGAATCACCAGCTAGACGAAGTCCTTGGAGACGACAGCGGTGTGACGGGCCTGCGCTTAAACAGCACCAAAGGTGAAGGCAGTCAAGAAATCGACGTAGCCGGGGTCTTCATCGCGATTGGCCATAAACCGAATACCGATATTTTTCAGGGCCAACTTGAAATGAAAGACGGTTATCTGAAAATTCACAGTGGTACCGAAGGCAATGCGACCAGAACCAGTATCGAAGGTGTCTTTGCGGCGGGTGACGTTGCTGACCATATCTACCGCCAAGCGGTCACTTCTGCGGGTTTTGGTTGCATGGCGGCACTGGATGCCGAGCGCTACCTCGACGATTTAGTCTAAGCGAGCACAGATTAGCAAATGTCCGGCATCCCCTGGCTTGACCCAGCTGATCTGCACTTTCCACCTATTGAGGCGGCTCTAGATGACCCCAACGGTTTACTCGCCGTTGGTGGTGATCTTAGCCTGCCCCGCCTACTCAACGCCTACCGCGCCGGCATATTTCCATGGTTTGAAGAATCGCAGCCAATATTGTGGTGGTCGCCGCAACCTCGGGCTGTTGTTTATCCCGAACGCTTATATATAAACAGGAGCCTCCGTAAGGCGCTCCGGCGGAATGACTTTGAAGTCAGCTTCGATCAAGATTTTGCAGGCGTCCTTGACGGCTGTGCGCAACTTAGCCCAAAGCGACCAGGAACATGGATTACTGACGATATGCGTGCTGCCTATCAAAACTTGCATAACGCAGGCTGGGCACACTCTGTAGAAGTATGGCGCGACAAAAAATTAATCGGCGGCCTGTATGGTGTGGCGATCAATCGTATGTTTTACGGCGAATCAATGTTTAGCCGTGAAGCCAATGCCTCGAAGATTGCGTTCGTTCATCTCTGCGGCCAATTGCAGGAATGGGGCTACCCGCTCATTGATTGTCAGGTAAGTAACGATTATCTTGAAAGTATGGGCGCGGAGGAAATGGATCGTGCAAGTTTCAAGAAATACCTACAGTCATTTGCCAGCGGCGATGGCCACCCTCAAAAGTGGGCACTGGATTGGTATTATGGCAAGCCACTGGTTTCAGCGTTATGACTGACGCCCAGCAACTTAAGCTTTATGCGACCCACCCACATCCGTGTAGCTATTTTGCTGATCGCGAAGCGAAAACAATATTCATTGACCCAGACATCAAAGTATCTGGTCCAGTCTATAGCGAATTGTCCCGCAGAGGGTTTAGGCGCAGCGGAAATCATCTTTATCGGCCCGAATGTGAGGGTTGTAAGTCCTGTATAGCGAGCCGCGTCCCGGTAAATCTGTTTAAAGGGTCGCGAACCCAGCGTCGCGTAGTAAAGCGTAACAATGATTTGCGCGTGGCAATTCTGGACGCACCAAACAGCGATGCTTATCCGCTTTATGAGAAATACATCAATGGACGTCATCGAGACGGCGATATGTTCCCGCCATCCAGAGACCAATTTGACAGTTTTTTAGGCGCAGGGACCGATAGCACTCAATATATTCATTTTTATTTGGGCGAGTCATTGCTCTCAGTTGCAGTGACTGATGTATTAGACGATGGCCTATCGGCGATATACACCTTTTACGATCCCGATTACCCCCAGAGAAGTCTCGGCGTTTACAGTATTCTTTGGCAAATTTCCCGCTGCTGCGACCTCGCACTGCCCTTTCTTTATTTAGGCTACTGGATACGCGATTGCCAAAAAATGGCTTATAAAACCGATTACAAGCCCATCGAGCTCCTTATGAGCAATCGCTGGGTGCGTTTAACGTAGCAATATTCCCGCTTTCGCCTCTGCAAATTGCCAACACGATGAAATTAGGGCAAAATGCGCGCAGTTTTGACGGCCTACTAAGGCTTCAGTGCGTAGCACTTAATTTTAAAATCTCTCGAGGATAGTTGCCGAATGGCGAAAGAAGACCAGATCGAAATGGAAGGCGAAGTCATTGATACTTTGCCAAATACAACTTTTCGCGTACGCCTAGAAAACGGCCACGTTGTGACCGCTCATATATCAGGCAAAATGCGTAAGCATTACATCAGAATTTTAACTGGTGACAAGGTCAAAGTTGAATTAACCCCTTATGACCTAAGCAAAGGCCGCATCACTTTCCGCGGCCGTTAATAAAATACCTGCTTAATCGCAGGTCTGGCCCGCTTCTTCCTCTACTGTTTCTGCAGCAAGGGCCAGTTTGTCACCTTTAACGCTGACATTAACCACTCCGCCGCACTTCTCTAAGCTGCCAAACAATACCAGTTCAGCTAACGGCTTTTTGATATGCTCTTGGATAATTCTCGCCATAGGGCGGGCACCCATGTGCTTATCGTAGCCGTGCTCAACTAACCAGCTTCGCGCTTCATCATCAACATGCAAGACGACTTTCTTGTCATCTAGCTGGGCCTGTAATTCCACTAGGAATTTATCGACCACTGTCAGTACAACGTCGGGCTTCAGCGGCTCAAAGGCAATAACGCTATCAAGGCGGTTACGGAACTCCGGCGTAAACAAGCGGTTAATGGCTTCGGTCGAATCCGTTTGATTATCCTGCTCTGTAAAGCCAATGGAGCGGCGGCTAATACTTTCAGCCCCAGCATTGGTTGTCATTACAAAAATAACGTTACGGAAATCTGCCTTGCGGCCATTATTGTCTGTCAGTGAGCCATGGTCCATTACCTGCAGTAGCAGGTTAAACAGGTCTGGGTGAGCCTTTTCTATTTCATCGAGCAATACCACTGAATGCGGGTGCTTGGTGACCGAATCTGTTAATAAACCGCCTTGATCGAAGCCAACATAACCAGGAGGTGCACCAATTAGACGGGAAACCGTGTGCCGCTCCATATACTCTGACATATCGAAGCGAATCAACTCTAAGCCAAGTAACTTAGCTAGCTGACGGCAGATCTCGGTTTTACCAACACCAGTAGGCCCAGCCAGCAAAAAGCTGCCAATGGGCTTTTCAGGGGACTTAAGGCCAGCGCGAGCGAGCTTGATCGAAGCGCTAAGTTCTGACACTGCCTTGTCTTGACCAAAGACAACCATTTTCAGATTATCTTCAAGTTTCACTAAGGATGCACGATCGTCTGAAGACACGCTCTTAGGCGGAATACGGGCAATTTTTGAAATAATGGCTTCGATCTCAGGAACGCCAATCTTCTCGATGCGATTTTCTGGTTTTTGTAGGCGCTGGTAGGCACCCGCCTCATCAATCACATCGATTGCTTTGTCTGGTAAAAAGCGGTCATTGATATACCGTGCAGACAATTCTGCAGCTGAGCGCAAAGCACCATCGCTGTATTTTAAATCATGGTGGCTTTCAAAACGTGATCGCAAACCCTTCAAAATCAGGTAAGTGTCCTCAACCGAGGGCTCTTCTACGTCTACCTTTTGGAAACGGCGACTCAGTGCGCGATCCTTGTCGAATATGCCGCGGTATTCTTGGAAGGTCGTTGAGCCAATGCAACGCATCTGGCCAGAGCTCAGCAAGGGTTTTAAGAGGTTAGATGCATCCATTACACCGCCTGAGGCCGCTCCTGCACCTATTATGGTATGAATCTCATCAATAAACAGAATGGCGCCGGGACGCTTTTTAAGGTCTGCAAGCAGGCCCTTTAATCGCTTTTCAAAATCGCCACGGTACTTGGTGCCTGCCAACAAAGCACCCATATCCAATGAGTATACAACGCTACCTATCAGTACATCAGGTACTTCGCCATCAACAATACGCTTGGCCAAGCCTTCTGCGATCGCGGTTTTACCCACGCCAGACTCACCCACTAACAGAGGATTGTTTTTGCGGCGACGGGTTAAGATTTGAGCAACCCGCTCGACTTCTTCTGCCCGGCCTATAAGGGGGTCAATGCGACCCGCCTTGGCTTCGGCATTCAAATTGGTGGTGAAGTTGTCTAGAGGCTTCTGCTCTGGATCGCCGCCCTCGCCTTCAGCATCTTGATTTTGATCGTGCTCAATTCCTTCGGCCCCTGACACCTTGGAGATACCATGGGTAATGTAATTGACCACATCAAGCCGGTTAACGCTTTGCGATTTGAGAAAGTAAACCGCTTGGCTTTCTTGCTCACTAAAGATCGCCACCAATACATTTGCGCCAGTAACCTCCTGCTTGCCAGAAGATTGAACGTGAAATACCGCACGCTGTAATACGCGTTGAAAGCCAAGTGTCGGCTGTGTATCACGCTCGACATCGGTCTCGGGGATTCTGGGTGTCGTGGCCTCGACAAATTCTTTTAACTCACCCTTAAGCTGGAGTAAGTCTGCACCGCAAGCGACAAGTACCTTAACGGCGGCCTCGTTGTCTGCCAGCGCAAGTAATAGATGCTCGACGGTCATAAATTCATGCCGACGACTGCGGGCCGATTTAAAGGCCTGGCTCAGAGTTGTTTCTAGGTCTTTGCTCAACATAGACTATGTTCGCCTTCTGCAATTACCAATTTTAATCATCACTCTCTTCTGTCTCAGCAAGTAGCGGATGACCGTTATCTCGTGCGTATTGATTCACCAACGCCGCTTTTGTCTCGGCAATATCTTTGGTGAACACTCCGCACACACCCTTACCTTTGGTGTGCACTGCCAGCATAACTTGTGTTGCACGCTGGCGGTCCAAGTAAAAAAAGTCTTCTAAAACTTCAACCACAAACTCCATTGGTGTGTAATCGTCGTTTAGTAGGACCACAGCATACATACGAGGTTTCTTGAGCTCTGGTTTTGATTCCTGAACCGCAATACCGCTTCCGTGATCTTCGTCAGCCTTATCAGCCATGTTTTCAATATTAATCGTCATTTTCACTTACTTTACCTGAGCTTAGCACCACTGTAACCCGACGCAATAGGGAAATTCACCAACACCTATCTTACACACCTTTACTTGACGTAGTGACCGGACTGTTTTAAAAATGGGGGCGGGTATTACCATTTACAAGGTAGTTTACGTTAACGCTAAAATAACTATAAAGATAATTAAGGAAGAAAGGCTATGCAAAGCGGTGTTGTAAAGTGGTTCAATAACGCCAAAGGATATGGATTTATCGTTTCCGAGAGCGGCGACGATGAAATTTTTGCGCATTATTCAGCTATTACAATGGAAGGTTATAAGACCCTTAAAGCTGGTCAAACCGTGATATTTAAAGCTGAGCCGGGCCCAAAGGGCTTGCACGCAACCGACATTAAATCTGCCGAAACAGCAGAGTAAAGACTACTAGAAGAAACGCCACCCGCATACGCAGGTGGCGATGGTCTTTTACGCCATGTGTTTAACGATAGCATCACCGAATTCAGAACATTTAAGCAAGGTCGCACCTTCCATCAAACGCTCAAAATCGTAGGTTACTGTTCTCGCCTGGATTGCACCGTTCATACCAGTGATAATCAGGTCTGCAGCTTCATTCCAACCCATGTGACGCAACATCATTTCGGCAGACAGAATCAAGGAACCGGGGTTCACTTTGTCTTGGCCAGTGTACTTAGGTGCAGTACCGTGAGTTGCTTCAAACAGCGCGATATTATCGCTTAGGTTTGCACCTGGCGCGATACCAATACCACCAACCTGTGCAGCCAATGCATCAGACAAGTAGTCGCCATTCAAGTTAAGCGTAGCGATAACGCTATACTCGTCGGGACGCAGCAACACTTGCTGAAGCATTGCATCGGCAATTACGTCTTTAATGACGATTTCTTTGCCCGTGTTTGGGTTTTTAATGCTGACCCATGGGCCACCGTCGATCAATGTACCACCAAACTCTTCCATCGCCAGCTCGTAAGCCCAGTTCTTGAAAGCGCCTTCGGTGAATTTCATGATGTTGCCTTTATGCACGATGGTCAGTGACGGCAAATCTTGATCAATTGTGTACTGGATCGCCTTACGAACAAGGCGCACGGTACCTTCTTTAGAAACCGGCTTGATACCGATGCCGCATTCTTGCGGGAAACGGATTTTGGTAACACCCATTTCTTCTTGGAAGAACTCGATGACTTTGTCCGCTTCTGGCGTACCCGCCTTCCACTCAATGCCTGCGTAGATATCTTCGGAGTTCTCACGGAAGATAACCATATTGGTTTTGCCAGGCTCTTTAACCGGTGAAGGCACGCCTTCGAACCAGCGCACTGGACGCTGACACACGTACAGATCCAATTCCTGGCGCAGGGCAACGTTCAAAGAACGGAAGCCACCACCAACTGGTGTAGTTAGCGGGCCTTTAATCCCAACTACGTAGTCTTTAATTGCATCCAGCGTTTCAGCAGGGAACCAGTCGCCGTCGTATAGCTCAGCGGCTTTTTCGCCCGTGTAAATTTCCATCCAGCTTATTTTTTTCTTGCCTGAGTAGGCTTTTG
>TARA_R110001599_G_scaffold211162_1_pt1 | contig 71418 bp, 63 predicted proteins | sample TARA_R110001599 | Tara Oceans TARA_R110001599 (sample SAMEA4398360) | marine metagenome | biome: Polar Biome; feature: [MES] marine water layer (ENVO:01000295) within the mesopelagic zone...; material: water (ENVO:00002006), including particulate matter (ENVO:01000060) such... | reverse complement strand
AAAGCCGTAGTGGGAAGATTATTAGATGTGGTTTATTGAGCGCTTACTTAGCTAGTGCAATCATCTAACTCAAGGTGCTCAATCTCAACTTCATTCATGTCTGTAAAATCTGGATCATCTTTGTTGAATACACAGTTCACTACATTGCTATGAGTAATTACTCTGTTCATTGCATCAACCAGACCTTCGCTATCGTGCAGTTCCATTTTTATTGCATCCTTAACCAAGTCGCGCAACTCTGCTATGTCGCGGCTTAACTGGTGGCGAAAACCATTCATTGAAAATTTCATTTTGTTAGTCCTAAAGTTAGTTAATCGTAATCACTTAACAAGTAGCGTCAAATGACGCGGTGTAAGTATCAGTTTTAAATCTCTACTCCCAGCGCGCATTTGCGCTCGGCGTTATGTTTCAAGGATGATTCCATGACCTTTTTACTATCTCTCATTAGCCTGATTGGTTTTTTTCGCTGGAAGAAACGCGTCCTTTCAGCGGAAAAACCTCCGATGGCCCCCTATGCTTCTAGATTGCGAGTTTTACTTTGGGCTCTCCCTTTCAGTCTCTGCGGGTTATTGTGGTTTATGAATGGCGCCAACTTACTTTCGGGTTTGGGGCCGGGGGCATCCAGAGAGCACTTTGTTGGGATTATGATGATTTTGTTCGGCCCGATACTGGGCTTCTTTGGTATAGGTGTGTTTATAGCATCTTGCGTTTCTATAAAAGGCGTAGAGCAATGGGCTGCTAACCAACAGAAAGATATTCAGCTATGGTAATAAAACATAACAAGGTGTTGTTGTCGCAGCGCGAAAACGCCCGCGCTGCTGGGACGCCTCCGCTGGCGCTCCGGCGCCCCAAAACACGGCGTTACATTTTTTGAGGGCAAGGAATGCACCTAGCTTATTTTGATGAGAATAAATTCTCAGCTGAAAATCCCTATTTCTTCATTGGCGGCTATCTTCTTTCCGAAGAGAAAGCGATAGATCTAGAAAATACGTTAACTCAGATTCAAGCCAACTTCTTCGAGTCCACCGCGCTGAGAACTGACACTGAGTTTCATGGCAAAGAAATGTTTCACGGAAAAGGGCATTTTAAGAAGAGAAAGCTGGCGGATCGCGTGAAGCTATTTGATGATATTGCGACATTCGTAATCAATAACAAGCTTCCCATTCGAATGGTCTGCATTGATGTCAACGCGCATCGTGCAAAATACACCTATCCACAACCAGAATACCGCCTCGGCTTGATGCTTATACTGGAGCGATTTTGCGATTATCTCCAGAAGGTCGATTCACTTGGCGCTGTTTTCGGGGACTACGAAAAGGATGAGATTACTCGAGCAATATTGGACTTTGCTGAGTTCAAGGTATCAGGTAGCACTCCTATGTACTACGGGAGACCTCTTGGCCATTTGGTCGATACGGTCTATTTTACCCATTCACACCATAGCCGCTTTCTGCAAGTTGCAGATGTCTTGGTATATATGGCCGGTCGGTACGAGAATATGAAAACACGTCCAGTCAAGTGGCATGACCAGCAAGTATTTGATATATGGGGAAAAATTAAGGCCAGCACCGACGTTTTGATTCAGCGCTGGCCTTAAGGAAATCGGAACGACTAGTCTCTAACGAGAAGTTCGCTTACAGGAACGAACATCTAGTCGCAGGCTTACTATAGGGGCTCCCGTGGCTAATTTCAACCAAAAATGTAACAAGGCCAAGCACCACGACGGCTTTTTCGTTCCGCCTGCGGCTCCACTACAAATCCGCGTGTGTTGGCGGCGTTAGAGCTACATCAATGAAGAAGAACATCGTGCTTATATTGCTAGGTATATTTATAGGGGGCGGAGCTTCTTGGTATCTGACATCAATTAGGTACTCTGCGGAACTGCGCGCCAATTACATGACCAAGCGTGGGGTTAGTGTTCAGCGGGATTTTCATTTAATGGCGGTGGCGGCGCGTGAAAATTTAGGTGTGGAAGCCAAACTCATCGGCAGGTTATGTTCAGATATAGAGTTCCTAAATTCGATTAATGACGGCACTGTGGATTGGGCTAGGTGGTATGTAACAGATTCGGTTTCTCAGCAATATGCAAATAAGCAGGCAAGGGATTATCTCTTGGTATCAGATGCCCCGGGTGTAAGGACGTTCTATGAAAGCCGTTGTCAGCAGCTCTAACAAAGCGGTGTTGTTTGCCGCGAAAAGCGCGGCAAGGACGCTCCTGTCGTCGCGCCCCAAACCGCGGCGTTATATGCTCTCGCGAACATCTTCATTCGATTCGCAGTTGACAATATTATATTCTTCTAGCAGCATTGACTGATGAACCTAAATCTTACGCAGCAAGCATCTCGAATTATCATCATTCCATAGGAATGGTGGGAGTTTTGATGCGTTTTTAGTTTATCAAACCCACCCAGAGAGGTGGGTTTTCTGTTTCTGCCTCATGGGAATAATTCTTTTCAAGGAGGCAGCATGAATAAAATAGCAGTTTTTGGTAAGCCGGGAAGCGGAAAGTCAACGTTAAGCAAAGCGCTAGCGTCGGCAACAGGAATACAGCTGTACCAACTAGATTCGATAGTGTACAAAAAAAATGGGGAGCTGGTAGATCGTAGTTCATTCGATGAAGCACATGAGAGTATCTTATCGTCTGAAAGTTGGATAATTGATGGATTTGGACCAATAAGTTCATTTAACCAGCGTCTGGAGGCAGCTGATACATTGGTTTACGTTGATCTGCCATACTTAATGAGCTACTGGTTTGTGACTAAGAGGCTGCTAAAAGGACTTGTTGTAAAACCTGAGGGATGGCCTGATGGCAGCTCGGTACTAAAAGGTACTTTGGAGAGCTATAAGGTTCTGAGGCTATGTCCAAAATTTTGGAACGATGATTTCATGGGAAGATTAGAAATGATGTCAGCTGAAAAATCATTATACATAGTTAAGTCGGTAGCTGAGCTAAATAGCTTTGTGCATCGAAATATAAAATAAATGCATATAACAAGGCCATGCACGCGACAAGCGCGTGATGGCGGCGTTAGGGCTGATCGTAGTGTCCACCAATAGCGAAGATATAAATGGACTTATCATCGAAACGATATATCAAACGGTCTTTCTGCGAGATTCGTTTTGACCAAAGGCCCGAAAGATTGTGCTTGAGTGGCTCAGGCTTGCCGAGGCCGGATGAGGGATCATCAGATCGGAGCATTTCCTTGAGCAATTTGCAGAGTGCTTTGTGCAGCCGCTTGTCCTTTTCGCGCATGCTTTCATACGCTTCCCAGGTATTGCCCTCAAATACCAGTGATCTCATTCATCTGCTCTTCAGTCGGTTTGTAGCCTTGCCCGCTGGTGTGGGTTTCAAGGGAGTCGGCAATTTGCTGCATGAGGCTTTTGCTTTGAAGTACGTACAGGGTTTCCTGCTCTCGCTCCCAGTCATCGGCACTCATTACAACAAATGCTTCACCAGCTCGCCGAGTAACTTTGAGCGGCTCGTGTCGGCTAACTACTTGTTCTACAACGGTTTTCAGGTTTTCTCTAAATTTGTTCACGCTAATGGTGTCCATGTGGGTAGCCTCATGTACGGAAATGCCGTACAACTATATACCAAAAGCCCTAACAAGGCCAAGCACAGCGACAGCTCTTTCGTTGCGCCTGCGGCTTCACTACAAATGGTCGCCTGCTGGCGGCGTTAAATGCCCGTTAGGAGAAAATCGAGCGCTGAAATAATGTCTGTTCGATTAAGTAGCAATGAGCCTTCTTTTTGAGTGAGAAATGAGGCTGAAACCGTCGTAATTTGATGGGTAAGTAGGACATACTTTTCGTTCCCAATCTCTACAATTGGGCATAGGTTTTTGGGAAATGTCTTTGCATCTTGTACCGGAGAAATCGGTATAACGACGCGACTATTAAGATTATCAAGTAGGTCGGTTTGCACATCCACGAAGAAAGGGTATGTTGCGTGGCTATCAGAGTCTGGATTCTCGTACAGGTCAAACTGCTTCATCAGAAGCCTCGATGTTTGTCAGCAAATAGTCCACGGTCTGCAAGGCGATTGCAGTTCTCGATGGCTTGTTTGTTGTCCTCACGCCACTTTTTGCGCTTGTTCTCCCTGACTTCTTCTTCCAGCGCTCGCTCAAGGGTGGCAGAAAGGTTTACCTTTAGGCTCCGCGCTTCAGCAAGTAAGCTACTGTTTATGCTAAGATTTGTCGCCTTTTTTGGGGCATCTTTATCGAATATTTCGGGCATTACAGAACCTCCCGCACACACTATGCGTATAGTTAATGCGCATAATAACAGTAAGGCATTTAACAAGGCAAGACAAGGCAGAGCGACGTTAAAAGGCGGCGCGCCTGCTGCGAGCGTTATGTGAATAAGAGGTTCCAGTGAACAAGGTAGTTAAAGAACGCTTCGATGAATATCCGGAAAATGCTCGTATTAGACTAGAGGAGCTACGAAATCTAGTCTTTCAAATCGCATCTGAGTTGGAGCTGGGTGAAGTCGATGAAACTCTAAAGTGGGGTGAGCCTAGCTATAGTGTAAAAACAGGCAGCCCGCTAAGAATGGATTGGAAGCTGGAATCGCCTAACAATTATTACCTGTTCTTTAATTGCCAAACTAAGTTAGTCGATACATTTCGAGAATTGTATGGTGAAGAACTGGTGTTTCAGGGAAACAGAGCAATAGTTCTGTTCTTATCGAAGGCGTTACCAGAAACAGCAATCAAGTCCTGTTTAGAGTTGGCTTTAACCTATCAGCAGCGTAAAAATTTTCCTCTTTTGGGCGTGTGAAAAAATTCACATAACAAAGCGTTCAAGAGAGATTCCCAGCGCACGGCATTTTGGGTTTGATTCAGCTTTAGTGATTACGGCACAATGGATTAAGTTGGGGGTCTGCGTTGCTCACTATTTAACGCGGCGTTATATTTAAGGAAAAGTATGAGAGTATCTATCACGTCCAACGTCAAAGCTTCAGCAGAAGAAACATGGGGATTAGTGAAACAGAGTAATACTTTGCTTTATGTAACACGTGGTCTAATGGGTTTCAAATCTATAAGCTCTAACCTGCCAAGTGAATGGCAGCAGGGTAAAACAGTACAATTAAGAATTATATTATTTGGTCTTATACCAGCTTGGCGTCATCAAATAAACTTCAAACATATTTCGGATTCAAAAATGCTTATGTTAACTCATGAATCTGGCGGCGTAGTAAAAACTTGGAATCACCTTGTAAGTATAAAATCAGCAGATAGTTCTAGCTGTAATTATACTGACGACGTTGAGATTAAAGCGGGTTTGTTTACACCTTTAATCTGGTTTTATGCACACATTTTTTATCGTTATCGTCAGTTAAGATGGCGTTTATTGCTTAGGAAAAGTGCAAAATAAATATAACCAGCGCATATTACCGGGCTTGGGTAAGCTGTCACCTTTTGTGCAAAAATGCGCATAAAAGCCGCCATTTCGCTCAAGCCGAAAATGCCAGTGTTACGTGTATTTAAAATTTCGATGAATAATGTTGAAGGAGGTATAAAGGATGATAACTAAAGGAAAATGTTTGTGTGGCTCGGTTGAGTTAGAGATTGAGTTAGCAAGTCCTGAGACAGAAATAGCTGCGTGTCATTGTAGTATGTGTAGAAATTGGCTAGGTGGGCCAATGTTGGCAATTGACAGTGGCATACTTAAAGGCGTGAAAGATGAGTCATCTATTACTCGTTTTCAGTCTTCAGAGTGGGCAGAGCGAGGGTTCTGTAATAAATGTGGTACAAGCCTTTTTTATTATTTAAAACCAGCGGATCAGTACCATTTTCCAGTAGGATTGTTAGAAGAAGGTTTACAGATTAAGTTTAGTCATCAAATTTTCATTGATGAAAAGCCAGAATATTATAGCTTTTCTAATGAAACACAAAATATGACAGGTGCGGAAGTTTTCGCTCATTTTGAGAGCGAGCAATAGCACATAACAAACGGCTGCGCCGGACAAGTATTTGCCGTCACCTTTTATGCACAAAAATGTACAAAAGCCGCCATCAATAATTTGCTCGGTGAGCCGGGCGTTGTGCAAATTAGCGAGGTGGTCCCGGCATTGCTGCGGTTTTGGCTATTTAGGTCTATTAAGTTGGCCGCTTAAAACCACCGCTTCGGGAGAGTGTTATGCAAGACCCGCAATATTGATTGGTAAGCTAGGGGCGGATTCGGGAATGGCGTAGCTTTTAAGCTAAAGTTTCTGACAGTTTTTCGATGGATTTGGTAATCTCTGCGTTGCAGAGCGCGCCAAAGCCAAATCTAAGATGAGTGGGCGAAATTTGGTCGTCGCTGTAGAGTGTGCTAAGGCTAGAGTCTTTGCTCGGTAGGCTTTTTAAAGGTTTACCTTTAACAAGTTTTGATATGTCGATCCATAGTGCCATTCCGCCGCTGGGTAAGGTAAAAGAGATGTTGTCGCCAAACACTCTTGTGAATTCTTGCGCGGCATAATTTCTTCTGGATTCGTATTCTTTTCTCGTTTTTCGGATATGGCGCCGAACCTCCCCAGATTCCATTAAAGTAGAGAGCACGAGCTCTGATAAGGTATTACCTTGTCGATCAATTAACACGATCTCTTGCGCCGCTCGCTCTATAAATTTCGTATCCGCTGCAATGTAGCCGAGTCTTAGTCCTGGGGCGAACACCTTAGACATAGACCCAATATGTACGACGTTTTCTGAATTAGGTAGGCTGGCTAATGGCGGGATCGGGCTAGTTTCGTAATGAAATTCATTGTCATAATCGTCTTCTAATACCACAAACTTGAACGATTTAGATAATTCTAATAATGCCAATCGTCGGTCCATGGGCAGACACACGGTTGTCGGGTACTGATGGTGGGGAGTTACGTAAATCGCGGCGACGGGGTGCTTGTCTAATACCTCTCGTAAATGGTTTATGTCGAGCCCCTGGTTGTCGAGCCTGCATTTCACAACCTTGAACCCGTTAGACTCAAATGCTGCCCTAGCAGGTAAATAGCAAAGGTCTTCCATAACGATTACCCCTTTGCTGGGGTCTAGTATTCTTGAGGCCAGGTAAATGCCCATTTGGCTGCCTCTGACAATACAGACTTGCTCGACCGAGCAGTTCATAAATCGATCGCTAGATAGCATTTTTTTAATTGAATTGCGTAGTTCTACGCTACCTCTTGGGTCTCCATAGCCTAGTTTTGAATGGCGGCTAAGCGCGATACAGACCCGCCGGTATGTTCTGGCAAGTAATTCATAGGGAATGAGGCGGGAGTCTGGCGTTCCGTCGTTTGTGTCTATATGGCTATATGAGCACACGGCATCCTGATAAAGATTTTCAAGTAATTCCGAGGGTTGTTTGGCCTTGTGTGTACTGCTAACCAACTGTTTGTTCGATACTGATAAACCTTGCTCTGGCAGCGTTTCTGAAACAAAGGTGCCAGACCTTGGGCGAGTAACTAGCCATCCTTGTATTTCTAGTTCTTCATAAACTTGTTGAACGGTCTTTCTATTAACGCCCAGCTGGTTCGCCAGAGAACGAGACCCCGGCAGCATACTACCCGGCGTTAGCCGTCCTTCTTTGATATCGGCTGTTAATGTGTTTAACAGTTTTGAGTGCAAGGTTTTTCCGGCGCTGTCTTCTAGCCAAAACTGCGTTTCCCAGGGTCTCAACATATCACACTCCTTTTTCTGGGCCGGTAAAGTTATCAAATCTGGATCTTAGTTGGGGTCCAGATTAGCGGTATCGTGCTGCCATTGTCAAAGGCGTTACAGAGGAGTAGATGCATGAAAACAGCCACGAAGACAAAAGAGGAGCTGATGCAGAGCGCTCAAAGCGATATGCAGAAGCTAGTTCAAGAGATAGGTCTTACAGATCGTGAAAAGCTAGCGGTGACTTGCCGAATCTTATTCGATAAGGGGCATGATTCGGGTTTGGCTGGACAGATAACCTGCAGAGGTGAGCAGCGCGATACGTTCCTAACGCAACAACTGGGATTGGGTTTTGATGAGATCACCGCGAAGAACTTGCTTGTTGTAGATCAAGATCTGCAACCGCTGTCTGGACACGGCATGCCCAATCCGGCTAATCGCTTTCATACCTGGATTTATAAAGAGCACCCAGACGTGAACTGCATTATTCATACGCACCCGACACATGTTGCTGCCTTGTCCATGCTGGAAGTTCCGCTGGTGATTTCGCAAATGGATACCTGCGGCTTGTACAACGACTGCTCCTTTGTGCAGAACTGGCCGGGCGTGCCAGTAGGTAATGAGGAGGGTGTACTAATTTCCAAGGCTTTAGCAGGCAATCGCGCAGTTTTTCTTGCCCATCACGGCCAACTCGTCACGGGTAAAACTATTGAAGAAGCATGCAATCTGGCTATTTTGATTGAGCGAGCCGCAAAATTGCAACTTTTGGCTATGGCCGCGGGCGAGGTCAAGCCTCTGCCCCAGGGGTTGGCTCAAGAGGCTCATGACTGGGTATCTACCGACAAGAGAAACAAAGTTAATTTTGCGTACTACGCAAGACAAGCTCTTAAAAACCACCACGACTGTATATAAGGAAATTATTATGAATTTATCTGGAATTATCGCTTACCCAGTGACGCCATTTTGCGAAGACAACACCGGCGTTGACCTCGAAAAATTGGGCGTCGTCATCGATATTATGCTAGAAGCCAATGTTGATGCTATTGCTGCATTAGGCAGTGCCGGTGAGGCCGCGTACTTAAGTGAAGCGGAATGGAAGCAAGTTGCGGCCTACACGGTAAAACATGTTTCTGGAAGAGTGCCAGTTGTTATTGGTATTGCTGAATTGTCTACTGCGCAGGCGATTAAATATGCTGAATATGCCAGTGAAATTGGTGCTGACATAATCATGCTGTCGCCATTTTCATACTATAAATTGCGTGAAGAAGAGGTTTTTCAGCATTACGAAAGTGTCTCGAAGGCAACGCCTTTGCCCATTATGATTTACAACAATCCAGCTACCTGCGGTGTTGATATGTCGCCGGAGTTTATGCTGAAAATGGTCGATAGCATCGATAATGCGTGCATGATTAAAGAAAGCACGGGCGACATACAGCGCATGCATAAAATTTATGCATTGTCGGGCGGTAAGGTGCCATTTTTTAATGGCTGTAATCACATGGCATTGGAAGCACTTAATGCCGGTGCTAGCGGATGGTGTACGGCGGCTCCGTGTTTAATTGGCGATAAGCCCAAGCAACTGTTTGATGCAATTAAAGGGGGTAATAGTCAAAAATCCCAAGCGCTGTTTTACCAGCAATATGAATTTCTTGAGTTTATTGTTACATCAGGCTTGGCGGCGGCAGTTAAATCGGGACTTGCGCTTCAGGGTACAGATGTTGGCGGGCCAAGAAAACCACTACTGCCTTTAGATGGTTCAGCGCAAAAACGTCTGCAAGGCATGTTAACCACGCTTTCTTAAGCAAAGGAGGAAGAAGCTTGCCAATTTTTTTATGGAAATGGGCAAGCTTTTATTTCCGCTTATCTGTTGCAGATAGTTAAGTGGCAGAACTTGTATTGAGTTAGCGACAGATTGAGCGTCATTTTAAACGTCGCTTAGGAGTGCCACCTAAACATTATCAACGCGTTTTACGGCTTAACAAGGCAATCTGCTTTTGGCAACTATTTGGGTTTGGCGATCAAACTTATATAACAAGGGAGTTCTCATTGATTACTCGTATTGCGCGAGGATAAGTATGAAATTTTTTATACCTTAGTTTTGTTAATAAATATTTTACCGCTTGCGTAGCACTGTACTATTTATGTTTAAAGATTGAGGGGAGTTGGGAGGCTGCCAAGGGCGTTGTTTTTTTGATGTTCTGGTAGACGGAAAACTAGTAATTAATGAGAGCATTCAAGCTTGCTAACAAAGCCCTGCAGATGCCAGATTATTAGCGGCGCCTTCGGCTCTACTGCAAATCGTCGCCTGCCGGTCGCGTATTTGGGTGAAACGGAATGAAAACAAGTTGCTGCCTGCACGGTAAACATTTTTTATGGATGGGTGCCGGTTGTCATTGTTTTTGGTGTTTTAGTGCCGTCCATATAATGTTCGGCCGAGGCCAATAGTGTCATACGTAGCTGGGGCTGTTATTGTTCGGGTAAAATCGCAGTGACAAGTTAACGTAATTTGCTCTATCGCTAACTACATAGGCACAACATCCGGATTATAGGCTAGTTGCCTGACACTGGTATTGATAGCAGCGCGAAAATTAATGGTGTTAGTCACCAGGCGGGTCTCTGTACATACCGCCAGAGTGAGCTTCAAAAGCAGTGGTGGGACGTGGGTTTTTAATGTTGTTCTATACTGGCTTGTATGTGCATTTCTTATGAGTAAACAGTCGTCTAGGAAATGAGTCTAATTATACGAATAACTAACGAAGCGTATTCGTCGTTGTTGGATAAGTAGAAACTTAACGAGCGATTTATCACGGCATTCAAGTTAACAAGGAGGTTTGACGTATGGCTAAGATTTTTAGTGAGCGGATGACAGCTGATGTCGACGGCGAATTTGTTGTTTTTTTAATTGGCTTGAGAATTAATAAGTCCTGGAAAATTCATACATGGTTGCCTGTTGCGAGGGCCATGCCGAAAATGATTAAAGAGCTTTATCGCAATCCAGACTCGGGGCTTATTAGTCACGAAGTGTGGTTTGGTCGATCCATAGTTATGGTGCAGTACTGGCGTTCCTTCGAGCAGCTTGAACGCTATGCAAAAAGTAAGTCGTCATTACATTTGCCTGCGTGGGCAGCGTTTAATAAAAAAGTGGGCAGCAATGGTGATGTTGGTATCTGGCATGAAACCTATATTTCCAGAAAAGGCATGTACGAGTGTGTGTACAATAATATGCCGAAATTTGGCTTGGCAAAGGTCGGCGCTCATGTTCCTGCAGCGGGTAAGTTCAACGCCGCGCGCGATAGGATTAATGCCAGTGCTACTTAAATTAGCGTGGCAGACCTGCCGTGAAAGTCGTGCGGTAACAAGCGGCGTTAACGGCGAATGATGCTGTCGTCAAGTTTTGAATGCTGGCGAGTATTGAATCAGTCCATTAATTTTTGGGGCTGAGCGACTACGGCATTGAGGTAAACCACGTTCACTGCGGGCTGGACTCCAGTGCGTTGGAACCGCTGGGACGCTTTACATCTGCCGCTAAGCCGGCATCCTCACGATTTTCTGCTACGTTTCTATTCGCGGTATAGGCTACTATTGCCTTTCCAATAGAGGTGGTAAATCAGCACCAATAAATACGAAGTCAATCAGTGAAAAATGAAAGCGGTCATTGGGCCATATGTCCAAATTGTCAGGGACGCGGAAAGCGAGGCCGGAGAATTCGTAAGAAAGTGCGCTTGCTTTATCAGCGGCAGTTGGGCGAATTCGAAAAAATGAAAGGCGCGGGACCGGGCCCCGTTCGGCCGACGGCCCATCTTGAGCTGTGCCTGAATTGCCTTGGCTCCGGTTTGATTCCAGCCGTTGCCCGCACTGTTGCGAACCAAGAAAACTACCCGCATATAGCGATTATTGGCGGTGGCATTGGCGGGGTCGCCCTAGCGGTGGCCTGTTTACATCGTGGCATTCCTTTTACGCTCTATGAACGAGACAGCGGTTTTGATGTCCGCTCGCAGGGATATGGGCTCACTCTGCAGCAAGCGAGTAAGGCCATAGAAGGCTTCGGCATTTTCGGCTTAGAGGCCGGAGTGATTTCAACTAGGCATGTGGTTCATACCACAGCAGGGAAGGTGGTTGGTGAGTGGGGAATGCGCAAATGGATGCATTCCGGTAGCAAAAAATCACCCAAGCGCACCAACGTGCATATTGCACGGCAGTCTTTGCGTTTAGCACTGCTTGAACAGCTCGGTGGCGTCAATGCGGTGGCATGGGGGCATCAGTTAGACGATTTTAAAGAATGCGAGGGTGAGGGTGTTGACCTGCGCTTTCAGGTAAGCGGGGAAATAAAACAGGCCAAGGCTGACCTTGTGGTAGGTGCTGACGGTATTCGCAGTGTTGTGCGTAGCATACTGATAGGTGATGAAAGCCCTTTACGCTACCTTGGTTGTGTTGTGATCTTGGGCATTTGTGCCTTGGCAGATCTTGACGGCATACAGAGTGATCTATTGGACTCGGCCACGGTGTTTCAAACTGCCAATGGCAATGAACGAATCTATATTATGCCTTATGCGGCAGATTCAGTAATGTGGCAGCTGAGCTTTCCGATGGCAGAAAACGACGCTAAGGCGTTAAGTGCTAAGGGCGCACAAGCTCTTAAAGATGAAGCTTGTCGACGAACCCCGTGGCACGATCCCATTCCTCAGATTTTAGCGGCGACGCCGCTCGCGCGGGTGTCTGGCTACCCAGTGTATGACCGAGAATTACTCACAGCAGAAGACTTGGAAAAAGGCGCGAAAGCAACTCTGATTGGCGATGCGGCGCACCCAATGAGCCCCTTCAAGGGGCAGGGCGCAAATCAAGCGCTACTGGATGCCTTGGCGCTGGCGCGGGCAATTTCAAAAGGTTGCTGGTCGTCATCTCAATGGCGCGACGTTGGCCTGAGGGCGTGTGTGTTAACTGAGTTTGAAACAGAAATGTTGGCGCGCAGTGCGATCAAAGTAGAGGGGTCCGCAGAGGCAGCAGAGTTCCTGCATTCAGATATTGTGCTCTATGAGGGCGATGAGCCACGTGGGCGGAGTCGAAGCTAGCTGAGTTGGGGGCGTCGGTTAAGCAATTTTTGGGGGCTCAGTCACCGCAGGATGCTAATTACTTACGCGGCTGTGTACTGGCAATTGATACGCTAAACGTGGAATTTTGTGTGTTGAGATGTCACTGTATTGTCCAAGCCGCAATACTGCCTAGGCGAGTTTGGCTAAATTACCCCGCCTTAACGTACAATACGGCCTTTATCTAAAAGCAAGGCGCATTACATGGCAATTCAGTGGTATCCGGGGCATATGCATAAGGCCCAGAAGGACATCAGGGAGCTTTTGCCCCAGGTCGATCTGCTGATCGAGGTATTGGATGCCCGTATTCCGTATTCCAGTGAAAACCCTTCTATTGCCAAAATTCGCGGTGACAAGCCCTGCATTAAAATACTGAGTAAATCTGACTTGGCTGACCCCTTGGTGACTGCGGCGTGGCAGGCGCATTTGGAGCTGCAGCGAGGGGTGAAAACCTTTGCGACCACCACCGATGAGCCGGCTAAAATTAAGCAGTTGTTAACGCTGTGTCGGCAAATGTTTCCCGCGAAAGATGCCGGCGTTAAAACCATTAACGCGATGATTGTTGGTATTCCCAATGTGGGTAAATCAACCATTATTAATACGCTGGCAGACCGGGTTATTGCCAAAACGGGCAATGAACCGGCGGTCACTAAAAGCCAGCAGCGCATAAATTTGGGCAGTGGTATCGTGCTTTTTGATACCCCCGGAATTCTTTGGCCAAAAATTGAAAACCCCAATAGTAGCTACCGCCTTGCCGTGACCGGTGCGATTAAAAGCACTGCCATGGAATACGACGACGTTGGTTTTTACGCGGCGGATTATTTGATTAAGGCCTACCCAGAACTGCTTAAAGAGCGCTTTCAGCTTGAGAGTATTCCCGACACCGAGTTGGCCTTTTTGGAAGTGGCGGCCTTGCGGCGAGGTGCTTTAAGTGCTGGCGGCCGTATTAATCTGCATAAAATTTGTGAATTGCTGATCAATGAGCTGCGTGCGGGCACGGTGGGCCGAATTAGCTTGGAAACGCCAGATATGGTGGTGGCTGAGGAAATTATTATTGCCGAAGCGCAAGCGAAAAAAGCGGCAGACGCTGCGGAGCGCAAGCGACGCTTTAAGCAGGGTTCACGCAACCCCAGCGAGAGTGAGTTAGCCGAGCAAGAGGCGAATAACGCAAAACGGGCGCCCCGTGGTTCTCGTCCACCAAAAGCGACGAAGCCGACGAAATCGCGCAAATCGAAGTAGTCGCTTGCTTTGGGGAGGAGTGGATTGACGGAGTGCTTGGCCCTATTTGGGGCGAACCCTTGGCAGTGTGTTATGAAGAACGTGGGTCATGAGCGAATTTTCTAAGTTTGATAGTGCGTTGCGTGTTGTTGACGATGTAAATGCAGAGCTTAAATCTGATGTTGAACGCGCTATTAATGCCGCTGCAGCCCGCTATTTTGACGAATGTCGGGCGGCGGTACCGGCCTTTATTGATCGTCATTTTCACTACCCCGGCGCCATAGCCTTAAACCGTGTTGCCCTAGGCTGGGATATGCTGCGAGCACCACTGAATTTGTTTTGGGCGCCGTTATACGGCGTGCTTGCCTTGTTGAAATACAGCTTGGTGAAGTCAAATAGCCTAAGCGGTTTGTGCCGCGTGCTCGACGCGATTCCAGCGGGCCTTAATACCAAGGTGCAAACCCAGATTAGCGATTTAATTAAGCGTGAATTGCTGAATCGTGAAGGCCACGATAATGCCTTAGAAGCGCATATACTGGCAGCCCTACATGATGTCTATCGCCAGCATAATCAGCAGCCCTTAGCGGAGCAGGGGTTTAGCCAGCTGATTGAACCTCTTTTGATTGATGCCTTGCAGCAATATCAATACACCCGCACGGCCTCGGCCGATATTGCCAATAGCTTGTCTTGCACGGTGCTTGGTGCTTTTGCTTTTCAAAAGTTTACCCCAGGTGGTATTGGTGTCGCGGCGCTGCTGGCATCGCTGGCGGCAGAGGAATTGGCAATCCAGCAATTTTGGCTAGGTGACACTCTCGGGCAGTGGTATTACAGTTTGTTTCCGCCGGAGCCAAGTATGGCGCTAAGTCTGGGCATGTTTGCGGGTGTCTTGGCTGCCTTGGCGTCGTTTGCCGCATTTTCTGGGGTGGTCACCGATCCTTTGCAAGCGATGATGGGCATGCATCGTCGCCGCTTACTCAAAATGTTAAATCACCTGCAGCAAGATTTTAATGCGAATAGTCAGGGGAGCTTTCGGCCAAAAGACCATTTAGTTGCGCGAATATTGGACGGTTTCGATATGTTGAGGTCGAGTGTACTCTAGGATTTTGGGCGCAGTGCTGTGCTTTAATGGGTTCGCAGCCTCTTGGTGAGGCAAGTATGGCATAATAGCCGGCGAGCTATAAATTTGTGGCCTTGGGCGTGACCTTGCAGGCCTTAAGTTTTGAGCAGAAAGGCGTTTAGAGTAAATAAGGCAATAGGTCTTAGCGTTTAATCAATTGGGAAGTAAGCATGGATAATAATGATGTTCTGCGCCGAGTGCGCTACATCTTCGATTTTAATGACGCAAAAATGATATCGGTTTTTGGTTTGGCAGATCATTTGGTGAGTCGGGAAGAGGTGAGTGATTGGTTGAAGCGTGAAGGCGACCCAACTTATCAGCCCCTCAGTGATCTGCATCTTGCGGCATTTCTCAACGGTTTGATTAGCGATAAACGTGGTAAGCGCGAAGGTCCAAAGCCAGAGAACGAAAAGCGTTTAAGCAATAATATGATTTTTATGAAGCTGAAAATTGCCCTTAACCTCAAGGCCGAGGATGTAATGGCAATCTTGGCGCTAGCGGACGTGATTATCAGCAAGCATGAGCTGAGTGCGTTCTTCCGCAAAACCGATCACAAGCATTATCGGGATTGTAAGGATCAAATTTTGCGTAATTTCTTAAAGGGATTGCAGCTTCAATACCGCAACGATGCGGCGATGGAAGCCGAATTTGATGCCGAAGTAGAATAGCTTTGTGGTAGCGGGTGGCGCTGTTATCGCGCCATCCCTAAGACTTAGCTAATATTGCCCGTCACCCGAACTCGACGGCTGGTGGGTGTCGCATTCACGGATTTTGCGGCTTCGCGCTTTTTAATGCCATCGTCAATGATGTTTTTCAGGGCGATAATCATGCCCGTAAAGATAAACGCGCCGGGCGGTAGAATCGCCACCAGTACGGCAGTGTAATCATCAACCAAGACAATCTTCCACGCTTTGGCGCCCTCGCCAAAGAGTAAGTCCATATTCGCGAATATCGCGCCGGTACCAATCACTTCGCGTACCGCGCCGAGCAACATCAATATTACGCCAAAGCCGACGCCCATAATAAAGCCGTCGTACATGGCGGGTAGCACTTTGTTCTTACAGGCAAAGGCGTCGGCACGGCCAAGAATTACGCAGTTGGTGGTAATCAGCGGCAGAAAAATACCCAGGATTTGGAACAGCTCATAGGCGAAGGCCTGCATTAGTAATTCGATGCAGGTTACGGCCGCCGCAATAATCATTACAAAGGCGGGCAGGCGAATGGCGTCTGAGGCAAAGCTGCGAATCATCGATACGCAGGTATTGGATATCGTGAGCACCAGCATGGTCGCTAAGCCCATACCGAGTGCGTTAATCACCGAGCCAGTCACGGCGAGCAGAGGACATAATCCGAGTAACTGGACAATGGCGGGGTTATTTTTCCACAGGCCATTTAGGGAAATGTCACGATAGCTAATATCACTCATGGCTGTGCTCCTGATCGGACTCGATGCCCGTAATCGTCGTGCGATTGGCATCAAAGTAAAGTAGGGCGCGGTGTACTGCGGCAGTCACGGCGCGGGGAGTGATGGTTGCACCCGTAAATTGGTCAAACACGCCCTTGTCCTTTTTTACGGCCCATTTGCTTTCGTCTGGGTTGTTCAGGCTCTTGCCGATGAAGCCGTCTACCCAGTGGCTCTTTTTATAGTCTACCTGATCGCCAAGGCCAGGGGTTTCTCTGTGGGATAAAACCCGTACGCCAGCAATGCTGCCGTCGCCATTGATGCCAACGATCATATCGATATCGCCGGTATAACCGTCGCGGGCGGTCGCGGGCAAAATAGCGCCGACAAACTCGTCGTTTTGGGTGGCGCGATAAAATTTCTTGGTTTCGCGCAGGCCCAATAATTCGCTGTCGGCGACGGTGTCGACATCGTCGAGCATAGAGTTATCGTGCCTGGATTTAGGGATAATTTGCAGTAAGGCACGTTCTTCGGCGTGACGGATATTTTCTTGAATTAAGCCCCGGGTCGACAGGTAAGTGCCCGCAATAACACCCGTGGTGAGTACTGCAAACAGGCCGAGGAGTAAGCTGTTTTTACTAATGGATTGGCCGAGAATATTCATTTTTCGGCTCCGGTGTTGTGTCCATAAGTGCGGGGCTGAGTGAAGTGGTCAATAAAGGGTGCCGCAAAATTCATTAATAGCACGGAGAAGGCCACTGCGTCGGGGTAATTGCCCCAGACCCGGATAATATAAATTAACAGGCCGATCAAGGCACCGTAAATCAGGCGGCCGCGATTGGACACCGCCGAGGTGACAGGATCGGTAACAATAAAAAAGGCACCGAGCATGGTAGCGCCGCTGAACAAGTGGAAGAACGGCGAGCCGCCAGAGGCAGAACTGCCGCCGTCATAGAAGAACAGTGACATAAGCGTTAAGGCGGCGAGCATGCTCAGTGGCGCGTGCCAGGTAAAAATGCGGCGGTATATTAGGTAGGCGCCGCCCAGTAAAAAACCGGCGTTTGCCCATTCCCAACCTTTACCCGCAATTTGGCCGAATTGGGCTGACTGGGACCAGAGATCGTCGACCAGTAATGCGTTATTTTGCTTGAGCACATCCAGCGGCGTGGCCATGGTAATTGCGTCAATGGCTTCGCGACCAAAACCAAAGCAGTAGCGCAGGGCCTCAATGGGGCCGAGTAGGTCGCCGGCAAAACTGCCCTTGGGGGCCATCCATGTAGTCATTTCCACCGGGAAGGAAATCAGCAGCATGACGTAGGCGGCCATGGCGGGGTTGAAGGGGTTGTAGCCCATGCCGCCATAGAGTTGTTTGCAGATTAAAATAGCGAAGCCAGTACCGATCATAATCAGCCAAAATGGCGCGGCAGGTGGTAGGGCAATGCCAAGCAAAAATGCGGTGACAAGGGCGCTGTAATCATTGAGATAAAAGCCAATAGGGCGCTTGCGCCAGCGCAGCGCCAAGGCTTCAAACGCTAAGGCGGTAATACTGGCCCACAGTACGTTGACGATGGTGCCAAAACCAAAGAACCAGGTCAGTGCCAGCATGCCGGGCAGGGTTGCCATAAGCACAAGGCGCATGACGCTGGCGGTGCTCATCGGCCCGTGAGCGTGGGGTGAACTGACTTTTAAAAATCCCATAGTCTGCTTTGTGCTCTGTATAAAAGTTTAGCCCAACTGCTCTTTAGCGCTGGCCAGTTTGTCTTGTAGCTTCGCGATTGAGTCGGCGAGAATCTCGGCCTTGTCGTCGCCGCTTTCTTGGGCGGCGCTTAGTTTTTCTTGCGTGCGAGCGATGCGGTTTTCTAAAGACGCAATGCTTTGCTTGAGTTTGTCGTCCTCGCTCATATCAGCCTGGGCGGCGCGCGCGGCTTTGGCGCGTTCTATTGCGGCCTGCACTGGATCGTTGCTGCTCGCTTGCTCTGCTGATGCGGCTTCTTTGGTGACGGCCTTTGCCGAAACTTTGGCAAGGTGTTCTGCCAATTCTTGTTTTGCGCTGTCGAGTTTGCTTTGGGTTTTCTCGGCACCAGTGGCAAAGGCGGCGACATTGGCGTCGTTTTGCTCTTGGGCAATACTCAGCTTTTGCTGGGCGGCGGCGAGGCGTTTTTCGGTGGTGGCGACCAGGTTTTGCAAACGTTGAGTTTTGTCTTCGTCGCTTTCGTCGGCGCTGGCACCGGCGCGTTTGGCCATCGCGCGGGCGATGGCGGCTTGCGCGGGATCGGTGGCGCCGGTGTCTGCGGGCGCACTCGTCGAGCTGGCTTGGTGCTCTGTGAGTTCTTTTTGCAAGGCGGTAAGCTTGTCTTCGGTTTTGATTACCGCAGTAGCAAAGGCCTCGACGTTTTCGCCGCCCTGTTCTTTGGCTAGGGCGAGCTTTTCGCGGGCGCTGGTGAGTCTGCGCTCCGCGCTGGCAATGAGTAATTGCAGACGCTCAGTTTTTGCTGCGGGGGTTTCTTCCTCAACTTTGCCGTCGCGTTTGGCCTGTGCGCGAGCAATGGCGTCGTGGGCAGGGTCGGCAGCATCGGCCTTTTTAGCCTTGCTGCGCTCAATGGCCGCTTGAATAAGATCAGTTTTGCTGCTGTCGGGGTTGCTCACAGCGGCAGCGGCTTTATCTTTTGCTGCTTGCAGCCGCGCCGCGCGTTTAGCTTCTTTTTCGGCTTCTTCTTGTTCGAGTCTGGCGGTGCGGGCTTCAAAACGTTCTTTGGAGCGCTCGGCTTTTATCTTGTCTTGCTGGGCTTGGCGAATCTCGGCTTTTGATGCGCGGTAGTACTGCACCAATGGAATATTGCTGGGGCACACATAGGAACAGGCGCCGCACTCTATGCAGTCGAAAAGTTTGTGATCTTCAAGTTTTTCGTGTTCCTGCGCTCGGGAAAACCAGTACATTTGCTGGGGCAACAGCGACACTGGGCAGGCCTCGGCGCACATACCGCAGCGGATACAAGCTTGTGCTGGCGGTGGTGGCGGCAGTTCGGCCGCAGTGGGCGCGAGTACACAGTTGCTGGTTTTCACGATTGGTACTGCGGTGTCTTGCAGGGTATAGCCCATCATGGGGCCGCCCATGACCAAGCGAATGCAGTCGTCTTTTTTAAAGCCGCTTTGGTCCAGCAGAAATTGCACTGGCGTGCCGAGTAGTACTTCGTAATTGCGGGGCTGGCTGCAGGCTTCACCGGTAATGGTCGTAATGCGTGAGATGAGCGGCTCACCTAAGCATATGGCGCGGTAGATTGCGGTGGCGGTGCCGATGTTTTGGCAGACAATGCCGATATCAGCAGGCAGGCCGCCAGCGGGTACTTCTTTGCCGGTTAATATTTGAATCAATTGTTTTTCGCCACCAGAGGGGTATTTGGTGGGGAAGGGCACAATTTCGATACCGGTGCCTTGCGCGGCTTTTTGCAGCGCGGCAATGCCCTCGGGTTTATTGTCTTCAACGCCGATCAGGGTTTCTTTGCTGGGCTTGATTAAATGACGAAGAATTTCTGCACCGGCAATAATTTCGGCGGCGCGCTCGCGCATTAAAATATCGTCGGCAGTGATATAGGGTTCGCACTCGGTGCCGTTGAGAATTAAGGTCTCAATGGGTTTGTCGTCGCGGGTACTGAGTTTTACTGCGGACGGAAAGCCCGCACCGCCCATGCCGGCAATACCGGCTTGGCGAACGCGGTCAATTAAATCCATTTTGCTTAAGCTGCGAAAGTCTTCGACGCCGCTATGCTTAGCCCACTCGTCTTGGCCGTCGGTGTCGATCACAATACAGGCACCGCTCATGCCAGAGGGGTGAGGGATTAAACGCGATTCAATGGCCACTACCGTGCCAGATGTTGGCGCGTGTACGGGGGCGCTAACAAAGCCCTTGGCTTCGGCAATCATTTGGCCTTTTAAAACGCGGTCGCCGACGCTAATGATCGGACTGGCGGGGGCGCCAATGTGCTGAGCGAGCGGTAGTATTAATTGCGGGGGTATACCAGCCGCTTTAATGGGCGATTGCAGAGACTGCTGTTTGTTTTCTGCGGGGTGAATACCGCCGTGAATATCCCACACCTTTCTGCTTGGCTGGCTCATGCGCTGGCCCCGCTGCGGTCGGTGGCGATCAGATCTTCTGGCGGCTTGGGTTTGTCCCAGGCCCAGGTTTGCAAGCTGGTTTCAATGGGGCGCATTTCTATACAGTCAACAGGGCAGGGTTCAACGCAAAGATCGCAGCCGGTACATTCACTGGCGATGACGGTGTGCATGTGTTTAGCCGAGCCCAAAATGGCGTCGACGGGGCAGGCTTGAATACATTTGGTGCAGCCGATGCATTCGTCTTCGCGAATATAGGCCACCGAGGGCACGGACTCTTCTACCGCGTCGAGGGGTTTGGCTTCTACACCCAATAAATCGGCAAGTGCGGCAATAGTGGCTTCGCCGCCAGGTGGGCATTTGTTAATGTCGTCGCCGTCGGCAATGGCTTGGGCGTAAGGGCGGCAGCCGGGATAGCCGCACTGACCACACTGGGTTTGGGGCAGCAATGCCTCAACTTGGTCGGCGATTGGGTCGCCCTCGGTTTTAAATTTTACTGCAGCAAAACCGAGTAGGGCGCCGAACACCACGCCGAGGCTGACCAGTGCCAGCAGGGATGCGATAAACGGGTTTTGGGCAATTAATTCAATCATCGTTATACCAAACCGGCGAAGCCCATAAAGGCCAGTGACATGAGTCCGGCGGTAATCATACCAACGGCAGGGCCTTTAAAGGGTTGGGGCACATCGGCGGCGGTAATGCGTTCGCGCATGGCGGCAAACAATACCAAAACCATGGAAAAGCCAGCGGCGGCGCCAAAGCCATACAGGGCTGATTCAACAAAGCTGTGGTCTTTATTGATGTTGAGCAGGGCAACACCGAGTACCGCGCAATTGGTGGTGATCAGGGGCAGGAATACGCCAAGCACCTTGTAGAGCATAGGGCTAGATTTACGTACCACCATTTCGGTGAACTGCACGACAACGGCTATGACCAAGATGAAGGTAATGGTGCGTAGGTATTCGAGACCGAGTGGAACCAATAGCCACTCATAGGTCAGCCAGCTGCAAATCGAGGCGAGGGTCAGTACAAAGGTAGTTGCACTGGACATGCCAATGGCGGTTTCCAATTTATTGGAAACCCCCATAAATGGACACAGGCCCAAAAACTGCACCAGTACAAAGTTGTTAACCAGAATGGCGCCGATTAACAGTATTGAATAGTCTGCTAACACAATTGTAGCCTCGTTTAGTTCTGTGTTGACACCGCGCTGAGTATTGGTGCGCAGTGACCAGCAAAATAAGCTGGCTAGACACTCATGGCTCGGATCTTAGTTTATTTCGATCAAGCGTTCAATTTAAAATACTGTAACCCTGGCGCGCGGCTGGCCGCGCGCAGCAGCTTGAATTTACTGGATTTTCATGCCGGCTTTGGCACCATTGTCGGGGCTGAGCAACCAAATTTCCTGATCGCCAGGGCCTGCAGCCAATACCATGCCTTCGGATAGACCAAAGCGCATTTTACGGGCTTCGAGGTTGGCCACCATGACCGTGAGTTTACCCACCAATTGCTCGGCAGTGTAAGCGGTTTTAATGCCCGCAAAGACTTGGCGCTCGCCGTATTCGCCAAGGCTTAAGGTGAGTCGCAGTAATTTGTCGGCGCCCTCGACTGCCTCGGCAGCGATGATCTCGGCTACTCGCAGGTCGATTCTAGCAAAATCGGGGTAGGCTATTGTGTCTGCGATACCCATGTCTTTGTCTTTCGCTGCCTTTTTCACTTTGTTTTTTACTGGCGCTGCTGGTGCCGTGGCGGTGCTGCTGTCGCCGCTGGCAGCGACCATGGCCGCTACTTTGTCAGCGTCAACGCGATTCATCATCGCCTTAAAGGGCTCAATGGCGTGGTCTTGCAGTGGGCTGAATTCGCCCTGCCATGTCAGCTTGCAGTTTAAGAAGGCTTCGGCTTGCACGGCAAGTTCTGGGAGTACTGGTGTGAGATAGGTCATTAGCACGCGGAATATATCGATGCACTGGGAGGCAACGTCGGCGGCTTGGCCCGCGGTGTCTTTGCTTTTTGCCAGTTTCCACGGTTCGCAGGAATCAAAGTATTCGTTGGTGGCATCGGCCAGCGCCATGATTTCGCGCACGGCTTTGCTGTATTCGCGCTGCTCGTATAGTTCGGCAATCGCATCGCTGGCGCCAGTGACGCGTTTCCACAGTTCGACGTTGTGCTGCTTGCTAGCCAGTTTGCCAGCATTGCCCTTGTGTACAAATTTGGCGCTGCGGCTGGCGATATTGACTAGCTTGCCTACGAGGTCTGAGTTAACTCGGTTGATAAAGTCTTCGAGGTTTAAATCAATGTCGTCTACCGCACCGGATAATTTAGCCGCAAAGTAATAGCGCAGGTATTCGGCGGGTAAGTGTTCCAGATAGGTTTCGGCCTTGATAAAGGTGCCGCGAGACTTCGACATTTTCTTGCCGTTAACGGTTAAGAAACCATGGGCATAAATCGCTGTGGGCTGGCGGAAACCTGCTGAGTCGAGCATCGCAGGCCAGAACAAACCGTGGAAGTTGATAATGTCTTTGCCAATAAAATGATAAAGCTCAGCTTTGGAGTCAACACCCCAAAATTCATTAAAGTCGCGGCCATTGGCCTCGCACCAGTTGGCGCAGCTGGCCATATAGCCAATGGGAGCGTCTAGCCAAACATAGAAGAACTTGCCTGGCGCACCAGGGATTTCAAAGCCGAAGTAGGGTGCATCGCGAGAGATGTCCCAGCTGTGCAGGCCGGCATCCAACCATTCGCGCAGTTTATTGGCGATTTGCGGCTGCAGGGCGTCGCTGCTGGTCCACTGACGTAGCAGGTTTTCAAAGTTGCCGAGCTTAAAGAAAAAGTGGGTGGAGCTTTTCTCGATTGGCGTGGCGCCGGAGATGGCCGAACGCGGATTAATTAATTCCGCTGGGGTGTAGGTGGCACCACAAGCTTCGCAGTTGTCGCCGTATTGATCTTCGGTTTTACATTTGGGGCAGGTGCCCTTGATGTAGCGGTCGGCGAGAAATAACTGCTTCTCGGGATCAAATAGCTGGGTGACGTCTTTGCGCTCAATATGGCCATTGGCGTCGAGGCGGCGATAGATTTCTTCAGAGTAATGTTTGCACTCAGGCGAGTGGGTGGAATGGTAGTTGTCGAAGCGGATTAAAAATCCGGCCAAATCTCGCTCGTGCTCGGCTTTTACCCTAGCAATTTGCTCTTCCGGCGTAATGCCGAGCTTTTCAGCGGTGAGCATTATCGCGGTGCCGTGGGCATCGTCGGCGCATAAATAGATGCAGTCGTTACCGCGCTGTTTTTGAAAACGCACCCAAATATCGGTCTGGATAGATTCCAGTAAGTGGCCGAGATGGAGTGGGCCATTGGCGTAGGGCAGAGCGCTGGTAACGAGGATCTGGCGCGACATGAGTGTCCTTGTTGTAAACATGGCGGCGGCAGCTGCGGGGCTGTCGGCGCGGGTGGATTCCGAGGCGCCATACTATAGCGTTTTTGGGCCACTCGTGCATCTGCTATGGCGTTGTTCGATGCTTGTCTGCCGCGTATACTCGCCCGCTGATTAAAAGGTTTATTTGAGTAGGGGCAGGAAATGGCGACAGAATTGGAATCTCAAGTTCGCGAGGCATTAATGGCCGTGGTTTTGCCGGGCTTATCCGCGCCATTAGCACAATTTGCCGATATTCATTCTCTTGCTGTGAAGGGTGGTCGCGTCGATGCGGTTGTGGAGCTGGGTTTTGCCGCCCGCAGTGCGCAGCAATCCTACGAACAAAGCTTAAGTTCGGTGTTAAAAAGCCTTGATGGTATTGCCGATGCGGTGGTGCGAGTCACTTGGAAGATTGCGCCCTATGCCGCTCAGCAAAATATTAAAAGCATGGAGAATGTCCGCAATATTATTGCGGTAGCCTCCGGCAAAGGCGGGGTTGGTAAGTCTACTACCGCGGTGAATTTGGCCCTGGCACTGGTCTCCGAAGGTGCAAGGGTTGGTCTGTTGGATGCTGATATATACGGCCCCAGTGTGCAAATGATGTTGGGTGTGGCCAATGGTGTGCGCCCCAAGCCCTACGGTACCCATTACTTGCTGCCGATTGAGGCGCACGGTGTGCAATCGATGTCCATGGGCTATTTGGTTACCGAAGATACGCCGATGGTATGGCGCGGGCCAATGGCAACTGGCGCACTGCAGCAGCTATTAAATCAAACCTATTGGCAGGATTTGGATTACCTCATTATTGATATGCCGCCGGGCACAGGCGATATTCAGCTGACCCTGTCCCAAAAAGTGCCAGTTTCGGGTGCAGTTATCGTTACCACGCCGCAGGATATTGCCCTGCTCGACGCTAAAAAAGGCATTGAGATGTTTCGTAAAGTCTCGGTTCCCGTACTGGGTATTGTTGAAAATATGGCAGTGCATATCTGTAGTGAGTGCGGTCATCACGAACATGTGTTTGGCGAGGGTGGCGGCGCGCGGATGGCGAGCAATTACCAAGTGCCAATGCTGGGCTCGCTGCCCTTGTCTATGCAAATCCGCAGCCAAGCCGATTGCGGTAAGCCGGTGATGGTGGCGGACCCAGCGGGTGATGCCGCGGCCTTATATCGCAGTGTGGCCATTGGTATGACCGCTGAGTTAGCTAAACGTCAGCGCGTACAAAGCAACGCTTTTCCAAATATTTCTATCAGTGACGATTAATTCATTTTTATTAAGCAGCGGCTTATAAGGGTAAGGGGACGCAATGAGTATCAAGTCGGATAAATGGATTCGCCGCATGGCCGAAAACGAGGGCATGATTGAACCCTTTGAGCCGAGCCAAGTGCGGGATCAGGGTGGCTCTAAGATTATTTCTTATGGCACTTCTAGCTATGGCTACGATGTGCGCTGCGCCAATGAGTTTAAGGTTTTTACCAATATTTACTCGGCAACCGTCGACCCCAAAGCTTTTGACGAGAAGAGCTTTGTCGATATCACGGCCGACTACTGCATTATTCCCCCTAATTCGTTTGCATTGGCCCGCACCGTGGAATATTTTCGAATTCCTCGCAGTGTACTGACCATGTGTTTAGGTAAGTCGACCTATGCGCGTTGCGGCATTATTGTGAACGTCACCCCGCTGGAGCCGGAGTGGGAAGGTCACGTGACCTTGGAGTTTTCTAATACCACCACCTTGCCCGCGAAAATTTACGCAAATGAAGGTGTGGCGCAGATGCTGTTTTTTGAGTCAGACGAAATTTGCGAAGTGAGTTATAAAGATCGCGGTGGTAAGTATCAGGGGCAAACTGGGGTGACCCTGCCGAAGACTTGAGCAAGGCCGCTAAACGCTTGATGGGAGACGGTATACGCTAAGACCGGATAAATCTCCTGCGATTACAGAGTAGTCATGCCTCTGTAGGTAGTTATTCATGTCATTGCGTGTAAGCCTAGGTCTGTACTCTGTTGCTAAGATGGGCTCCTGCCTTCGCAGGAGCGACGGCCAGATAAATTCCCAGCAATTACAGAGTAGTCATGCCTGTGTAGGCAGTTATTCATGTCATTGCGTGTAAACCTAGATCGGTACTCTGTTGCTAAGATGGGCTCCTGCCTTCGCAGGAGCGACGACCAGATAAATACCCAGCGATTACAGAGTGGTCATGCCTCTGTAGGCAGTTATTCATGTGATTGCGTGTAAGCCTAGGTCTGTACTCCGCTGCGGAGATGGGCTCCTGCCTCCGCAGGAGCGACGATTAAATAGATTCCCTGTAATTACAGAGTAGTCATACCTGCGCAGGCAGGTATCCATGTTACAGGGTGCAAACCGGCCACATAGGTAACACTTCAGCAGCTAGCCCTTAACTTTTTTACCGTTGAGGGTAGCGCTGAGTAACTCCAAGGAGTAGGTGTCATCTTCGTCGGTTTGTTCAAGCCGAACGATCAAAAAATTCCAGTCTTTCGCCAGCCACACGATGGTTTCGCTGTCGCTGCCTTCGCGGCTGCGGCGCAGCTTCACGGTATTTAATTTGCCGACTGGGCTGTCGATGATTTCTTCACCTATTTTTTCTACTTGGTAGGTTTTGTGTTTGCCGCGGTTGACCACAGTTTGCACCATGGCGGTATCGAAACGGCCAGAAATTAGCGCTTGGCGCATTTGCAGTTGGGCGCTGAGCTGGTCAAAGGTGCCTGCCGTTAGCGGTGCCGACCACGGTTTGCGGTATTTTTTATCGGTGGCGAGGGCGCGGGGCCAGTCAAAGTTAATTTTTTGGTCTTGCTTGCTGCTGAAACTATTATTGTATTCATAGCGCAGCGGCCGCAGGCCCATGGCACCGTCTTCAATTATGCTTTCTTCGCTGACTTTGATAAACATCAATTTGGCGTGTTGGGATAGCTGCCAATTATTACCTTGCTTGCTTAGGCTGCGAGTAGCTGTGGTGGTTAAGCTATTACTGCTAATTTTGTATTCAGCTTCGTAAGGCAGGATTTTGCTTGTTTGGGCGGCTGGGGTTTTAACAGATTCCGCTTTAGTGGGTTCAGCGTTTATTGGCTTGGTTTTAGCGGGTGGGACGGGAACCAGCATTTTGGGCCCAGTGTCGTGAATGGCGCTCATGCCGCCACCGCTTGCAAAAGTATGGCTTGCAAGGGTGAAAAATACTAATGCGAGCAGGCTATTCTTGCTGAAAAAGAATGCCAGTTTCGGGTAAGACTTGCTCATCGAATACCGCCTTTGAGTCCTGTAACACTAAGCGTCCCTCAGCAAACCATCGCGCCGCCAGGGGGTAGATTGTATGCTCTTTGGACAGTACCCGAGTCGCAAGTGCTGCAGCATCGTCGCCAGGAAATACCGGTATTTTTGCCTGAATTATGGCGGGGCCGCCGTCTAATTCTTCGGTGACGAAGTGAACAGTGGCGCCCGCTTCACGGTCACCCGCATCGAGCGCACGCTGGTGGGTGTGCAGGCCAGGGTATTTAGGTAATAAAGAAGGGTGGATATTAATAAGCCGCCCCAGGTAGTGACGAACAAAACCCGGGGTAAGGATGCGCATAAAGCCAGCGAGCACCACCAAGTCGGCGTCGTAGCTATCTATGCAGACTTGTAATTCGGCATCGAAGGCATCGCGACTGGCGAATTGGGTGTGGTCGATACAAGCGGTAGCGATGCCAGCTTGCTTGGCGCGCTCCAGACCAAAGGCTTGCGCCTTATTGCTGATGACCGCGCGAATCTCGACGCTGGGTAGCAGGCCGTCTCTGCTGGCATCGATAAATGCCTGGAGATTAGAGCCGCTACCCGAGAGCAGTATGACAAGTTTGCAGGGCATGAATTACATGCCTGCAATAGTGACTTGCGGCTCGTCTTCCCCTGCGGCTTCAATGCTGCCGATCTCTTGAGCTACTTCACCCTGCTGGGTAAGCATGTCGATAACGGCTTCGGCGTCATCGGCGGCAACCGCCATTACCATGCCAATACCGCAGTTAAAGGTGCGATACATTTCCCGTGGCTCGACATTGCCCTGTTCTTGCAGCCAGTCAAAGATGGCTGGCCGCTGCCAAGTGCTGCTGTCAATGACGGCTTTGGTGTTGCGCGGCAGAACGCGGGGGATATTGTCGAGCAAGCCGCCGCCGGTAATATGGGCAAGGGCGTTGACCCGATATTGCTTGATAACTCGCAGTACGGGTTTAATGTAGATTCGCGTTGGCGCCAGCAGGGTTTCCCCTAAGGTGCTATCGCCAAAAGCTTGATCCAGCGTGGCGCCGCTGTGCTCAATAATCTTGCGCACTAGCGAATAGCCATTGGAATGCGGGCCGGACGAATTGATACCTATCAACTTATCGCCGATTTTGACCGAGCTGCCGTCAATGATATTGGCTTTTTCGACCACGCCAACACAGAAACCCGCGAGATCGTAATCATCGCCTTCATACATGCCTGGCATTTCGGCGGTTTCGCCGCCAACCAGTGCACAACCCGCCTGTTCGCAGCCGGTACCAATGCCGCTAACTACATTGGCGGCAATATCGACATTTAGGGCGCCAGTGGCGTAGTAGTCGAGAAAGAAGAGCGGTTCCGCACCGGTCACCAGTAGGTCATTGACGCACATGGCAACCAAATCGATACCGATGGTGTCGTGAATACCCACATCCATCGCGAGTTTGAGTTTGGTGCCGACGCCGTCGGTGCCTGAAACCAGTACCGGCTCTTTATAGCCAGTTGGAATTTGGCACAGGGCACCGAAGCCGCCAAGGCCACTCATGACCTCCGGGCGACGGGTGCGTTTGGCAACATCTTTAATGCGTTCTACTAGCGCATCACCGGCATCGATATCAACGCCGGCATCTTTATAGCTTAAGCTTGGCTTACTGGTGTCAGTCATAGTCGTTGGCTGTCCTCTAAGAGGGCGCCATTCTAGCTTGATTGTGAGTTTAATTCAGCAGCAAAAGCGCGACTTTTTGCCACTACTCACGACGATGTCCCGGTTGCTTGCTACAATGGCGCCTTGGGACGGGCAAAAGGGCTTAAAACAAGTGAAGCAAATTATTAGTGTGTCGGTTGTTCTCTGGCTATTTGTCGTAGCAGGGATGAGTGCCGTGGTGGCCGGTACCGTGGCTAATTTATACGATGAGCAGCTGGTGGTGGAATCCCAGTCACCTGAAACTCTTAAAAAGGCTGCTGCTGAGGCACTAGAGCGAGTCTTTATTCGGGTCTCCGGTCGGGGTGATATCGCGAGTAATGCCGCCGTTGCGGGGGTGTTGGCTAGGCCTGAGCCTTTGATTACTCAGTATCGTTATCAGCGCAGCAAGGGTGAAAACGGCGAAGATATACTGCTGCTCAGCCTCAGCTTTTCCCCTCGGCAAGTCAATTCAGAACTGCAGTCAGCGGGGTTGCCAGTGTGGTCGGCGAATCGCCCCGCTGTATTGGTTTGGCTGTTGGCAGATACCGCTGAGGGACGCCAGTTTGTGGGTACTGATAGTCAGGCTGAACTCCTTAAAGATTTAAAAGAAGTGGCGCAACGCCGAGGGTTAGATTTGCAGCTGCCATTATTTGACCTAGCGGATTCAACGAATTTAACGAGTGATCAGCTCTGGCAGATGTCGGTAGACGATGTGCGCCGAGCGTCGGCGCGTTATTCCGCGCCATTTGTGTTGACGGGGCGCGCGTCGCAGTTTTCTACTGGACAGTGGATTGCAAGCTGGATGGTTTTGCAGGGCGACGAAGTGATCCGCCTTGAGAGCGAGGGCTTGGATGGGCGAGACTTGTTAGCGAGGCCAGTGGATGCGCTCGCCGACCTGCAGGCGTCAAAATACTCGGTGGTGGCCAGCGGGAGCGTGAATAGCGCGAATAGTTTGATACACGTGAGTGGTATCACGAACTTTGCCGCTTACGCCGATATGATTACTTATTTAGAGGGCTTGGCGGTGGTTCAGCATGCTAACACGGTGTGGCTCTCGGATAATGAGTTGATATTGGAGCTGGTATTAAATGACGATATGGAAAAAGTTAAGCGCTTTCTGAGTCTCGATGGCCGCTTGATGGAAGAGCCCGCGAGTACGATGGTAATGAACAGTGCCGCGCTATCAGTGCGCGGCTTCTATCGCTGGTCGGGTCGACACCTATGAAAGCCCTGCCAAAGCCCCTATGGGTGATTATTGGCCTTGGCCTAATTGCACTGCTGATTCATTTGCTGGCACCAATATTAATGCCTTTTTTGCTGGCGGCAGTATTGGCTTATATGGGTGACCCTCTGGCCGACAGGCTAGAGGCAAGGGGCATGGGGCGGACTTGGGCCGTAGTGACGGTGTTTGCGACCCTTAGTCTTGGTGGTGCGCTAATTTTACTTATTACCCTGCCACTGCTGATTGAACAGCTGCAGCTATTAATGGAACGCTTATACGACGGGCTGCGCTGGGTACAGTCCACTGGTCTGCCTAAACTACGTGAATATTTGGACTTGCCTGAGCAAACTCAACCTATGGAGAGTGCTCGGGAAGCGATCAGTGAGCATTGGGCGAGTGCTGGCGGCATCCTTTTTTATCTGTGGGACAAGGTCAGTGGTTCTAGTCTGGCCTTGATTGCGTGGCTGGCCAATATGACGTTGGTGCCAGTGGTGACGTTTTACTTGCTGAGGGACTGGGATGTTTTAATGGCGGCGATTCGCAATTTACTGCCGCGTTCGATTGAAGCGCGCACAGTGCTTATTGCTAAAGAGTGTGATGAGATATTGGGTGCTTTTGCCCGTGGCCAGTTACTTGTTATGTTGGCCTTGGCGGTTGTGTATACGGTAGGGCTGTGGATAGTGGGGCTTGATTTGGCGTTGATCCTAGGCTTGGCTGCGGGCTTGGCGAGTATCGTGCCGTATCTCGGTGTTATCGTCGGTATTGGCGCCGCGGGTACGGCGGCGTTTTTTCAGTTTGACGGTCTATGGCCGCTGGCGGGGGTTGCGGCGGTTTTTGGGTTTGGCCAGTTATTAGAGTCGATGCTGTTAACGCCGCTATTAGTTGGCGATAAAATTGGCTTACACCCCGTAATGGTTATATTTGCAATTTTGGCGGGTGGCCAGTTGTTTGGCTTTGTCGGTATCTTGCTGGCCCTGCCTTTTGCAGCAGTAATAAAGGTGATGATTAACCATTTGCACGAATATTATAAGCAAAGTGGATTTTACGGCGCTGTTCCCGCCTCTGCCGAAGAGCGGGAGCTGGGGGATTGATGGCTAGTCAGCAACTGCCATTAGCGCTCAAACTCGACAACGATGCTACTTTTGATAATTTCTATATTGCCGATGAACATCGGCTATTGCTTAATCAGCTTCGCCAGCAGGCAATGGCGCAGGGTGAAAAGTGGATTTATCTTAGCGGCGGGGTCGGTCGCAGCCACCTTTTGCAGGCTTGCTGCCATTTGGCTGACGCCAATGGCCTGTACGCTCGCTACATCCCCCTTGCTGACGTTGTGGATTATGAGCCCGAGGCCCTTTTGGAAGGCTCAGAGTATTTAGATTTGCTCTGTTTAGACGACCTTGACGTAGTCGCGGGGCGGCCAAATTGGGAGCGAGCGCTGTTCAATTGCTACAATCAGATGCTGACAACCGGGGCGCGGATGTTGGTTGCCTCGGCAAAGCCGATTGTTCAGCAGGGTATCGCCCTCGCCGACCTGCATTCACGCTTGCAGAGCTTTAGTGTTTACCTGCTTCGCGATTCCGATGAGGCCACGCGACTTGCAGCATTTCAGTTTCGGGCTAGACTGCGGGGTATTAGTATTTCGGATGCCGTAGCTGAATATATTTATATGCGTTGTCAACGAGACCTTGCGAGTTTGTTTGGGATATTGAATACTCTTGATCAGGTTAGCTTAGTGGAGCAGAGAAAGTTGACCATTCCATTTATAAAAAAAGTGATGGAATGGTGATTATTTTTTGTCTGAAAATTTGGTAATAGCGCAAAATACGGCTATTTTTAGCATGTGCATGGGAACTTGCCTGCTAATAAGTGTTCGGAGTGCTGATTTTTAGGGATGCATTGTTCGTTGGGTGGCGTGGTAAAATTACACAAAATCAAACGTGCAAGCGTCAATGCCCGTGTTATTCTGAGTTAATGGCGTGCTTTCACGGCATAGCAAAGGAAGTTTCTAAAAAAATGAAGGGGAGTGTTATGCGTAAATTTATATTGGGTGCAGCCGTTGCAAGTTGCATGTTGCCAACGATAGCGTCTGCAGCTGAAGAAGGCACATGGTATTTGAACCCTGCAATCGGCTACCAAGTATTTGATGGTTCGCGTGACTTAACCAGCACCGAAGTTGCTTTGTTTGGTGCTGAATATGTACTCAGCAAAGACTGGGGCATTGAATTGCGTGGTTTGTACAGTGTTGCGGCAAGCGATCGCAATATTCGTGCGCTGGATCAAAAGATTCTTGGTAGTAGCGTAGATATGCTGCGTTACTTCAGCAATGACAGTAAGTTCACCCCTTACCTCGCTGGTGGTATGGGTGTTATTGAAGCGGATTATGAAAGTGGCCGCTACGACAGCCAGACCCAGTTAAACGTGGGTGGTGGTGTACGTTATACAATTGATGAAAACTGGTCGGTTCGTGGTGACACGCGTTTGGTTTATGGTACTGATCACGAAACTCGTGACGGCAATGCCTCGATTGGCTTGAGCTACGCTTTTGGTGGCACATCTGTTGCCAAGCCCGCGCCTAAACCAATGATGTCTGATTCTGATGCCGATGGTGTTGAAGATGGTATTGACCAGTGCCCAGGTACCCCAGCTGGTGTTGCTGTCGACGCTAAGGGCTGCGCTTTGGATAAAGACGGTGACGGCGTGCCAAACTACCGTGACAAGTGTCCAAATACCCCAGCAGGTCGTCAAGTTGATAAATTCGGTTGCAAGTTTGTAATCAAACACTCCGAAAGCATCAAGTTGGAAATCAACTTCCCTAACAACTCTGACGCCATTCCGGTTGCCTATGCCCCAGAGCTGAAAAAGGTCGCTGAGTTCATGACCAAGTTTACTGGTGTGAAAGCAGTTGTTGAAGGTCATGCCGACAGCAATGGCGCCGCCGCTTATAACAAGCAGCTGTCACAGCGTCGTGCAGACTCTGTACGCAACGCGCTGATTCGCGATTACAATATTGCGGAAAATCGTCTGAGTGCAGTTGGTTATGGTGAAGAGCGTCCGATTGCTGATAACAGAACTGCGGATGGCCGTCGTGCTAACCGCCGTGTTGTTGCGGTAATGCAGGCAGAAGTTACTGAATAAGCTTCGGTAATCTCATGGAAAAGGGGCTTCGGCCCCTTTTTTTATACCCAAATAAAATGGCACCGCCGCCGCGATCCAAATACACCTCGCCGTAAATACATGTCCCAGCTGTCAGCTTATTCTTAAAGTGCGTCACTCCTTAAGTTAATTACAAGCCTAGAGCCTCAGTCTGCGCTCGCCCGGCTTACGCTAAAACTCCCCGTGTTTGACGCTATGTTTCCAGTGCTTTGTGCCATGGCCTCGCTCTTTTGTGGGCCTTCAGTTAACTGGCACGGTTCTTGTAGATCTTAGTTAGATAGCGCCGTAAATAGCCCATAAATCACCATAATGGTGCGCTTGGCGGCGGCTTGCAATTGTCCGCATGCTCTAATTTGGTGCTGCGGTGATGAGGGGAGATGTAGATGATCTTTGGGCGTAAGAATAGAAAGCCAATCACAATCACTGATAAGAAAGTTGTCGAATGGAAATACGCGGTATGCGGGTATTGCTCCACAGGCTGCTCAATTGAGGTTGGATTGAATGCCGAAGGCAAGCCAGTGACCAGTCGTGGTAAAGGCAATGCGCCCGTTAATCAGGGCAAGTTGTGTATAAAAGGCATTTTTGAGCACGAATTGAGTGATAGCGCTGGGCGCGGTGTAGAACCGCTCATTCGCAATAAAATATACGATGCTTTTCAGCCCACCAGTTGGGATACCGCGCTGGATAAAACCGCCGCCGAGTTCATGCGCATACAAGAAAAATACGGGCGCGATAGTGTCGCGGTAGTATCTACCGGGCAATTGTTGACCGAGGAATTTTACACGCTGGGAAAATTAGTGCGGGGCGTGATCGGCACTAATAACTACGACGGCAACACGACCTTGTGCATGGCCTCTGCGGTTTCGGGCTATAAGCGCTCCTTTGGTGCCGACGGCCCGCCAGGGTGCTACGACGATTTTGAAAGCACTCACTGTTTAATGGCCTTTGGCTCCAATTTGCCAGAGCAGCACCCTATTATTTATTGGCGCTTGAAAGAAGCGCTGGAAAAACGCAAATTCCCACTGATTGTGGTGGACCCGAGGGTCACCATGTTCGCTCAGTTTGCCGATATTCATTTGCCGATTACTCCCGGTACTGATCTTGTTCTACTAAATGCCCTTGCCCACGTTATCTTGGCCGAAGGCCTGCAAGATGAGGCTTATATTGAAGCTCACTGCAATGGCTTTGATGAATTGAACGCGACGGTTGCCAAATACGATCCCGTTACCGCCTCGCGGATTTGCGGTATCGATGCCGATATGATTAAAAACGTAGCCCGAATTTATGCCAAGGCGCCGTCGGCGATGAGCATCTGGACCATGGGGATTAACCAGAGTACTCATGGTACCGACGGTGTATGCGGCATCAATAACCTCAATTTGATTACCAGTAATATCGGTATTCCCGGCGGCACCAGCCTGTCTATTACCGGCCAGTGCAATGCCATGGGCACACGGGAGTGGTCGTCATGCTCTGGTTTGCCTGGCTACCGCGCTCTTGAAAAACAAGAGCACCGCGACGAGGTGGCTAAATTTTGGGGTATTGACGAAAGCTTCTTCCCTGCCAAGCGCGGCTTGCAGCAAACGGATATTTTTCCCGCGATCGAATCGGGAGAAATCAAAGCGCTGTGGATTGTTGCGACCAATCCCTTAACGTCTATGCCCAACCAACCTCGCATTAAAAAGGCCTTAGAAAAACTGGAATTTATGGTGGTACAAGACGGCTACAAGGACTGTGAAACGGTTAATTTCGCCCATGTTTATTTCCCCGCTGCGGTTTGGGGCGAAAAAGAGGGGGTGCTGACTAACACCGAGCGCAGAGTGAATTTAGTGCGTAAATTCGTTGAGCCACCGGGCAATGCCAAAGCTGATCACTGGATTTTTAATGAATTGGCGAAGCGTTTTGAGCGCGGCCGGGCGATGACCTTCCCAGACAGTACCTCAGATATTTTTGACGAGATGAAACAGTTATCTAAGGGCGCGGCGCGCAATCTCGATATATCGGGAATGAGTCATGACCTGATTGAAACCCAGCGTGGCATCCAATGGCCGATGCGTGAAGGCGACGACACCGGTAATCCGCGCTTGTATAGCGATGGGGTCTTTCCAACACCTAATGGCAAAGCCAATTTACTGGCCATGGATTATATCGAAGATAACGAAGTGCCCGATGATAGCTATCCGTTTTGGTTAAACAGTGGGCGGGTAATAGAACATTTTCACACCCGTACCAAGACCGGGAAAATCGGTAATTTGAATAAGTTTAGCCCAACGCCGTATATGGAAATGAATCCAGATTCAGCGCGTGAACAGGGCGTTAAACACCAGAGCTATGTGCGGCTGGTATCAAAGCGCGGTGATGCCGTGGTCATGGTTCAGCTAACCCAACGGGTGCCCCATAACATGGTGTTTATCCCGATGCACTATCACGATTGTGTGAATCGGCTGTCCTTGGGGTTGCTCGATCCATATTCCCGCCAGCCCGCGTTTAAGCAGTGCGCAGTGCGCATTGAACAGATCGATCAGAAAGAAGCAGGGCGGCTCAATGTGGAGCGCCGAGCGTATTAATTGGCGCGGCGTATAGTCGCGCAGAACACCTTGTAGTTTGTCATATTGTTTTTAGAGCAGCCTAGTACCAGCGGTGCGAGGCGTTCGACAAAGGGTCTTAAATATGTGGAAAGTTAGAGATGATGAACCCAGTTATGCTTTTCTTAAGGAGCCAACAGGCCCAGAGGTAAATTACTACGAGGCGCCCATCGACCTTATTGCCCGTACCGGCGGCGCCTTGCCCGCTGGTCGGGAAATGTTCATCAATGAAGAGCCGGGGGTGGGTAATAACCCCAATCGCAATAAACAGCACGCTTTTCATTTTACGGCGGATAACTGTATAGGCTGCCATGCCTGCGAAGCGGCATGCAGTGAGAAAAATGACAATCCGGCACACATCAGCTTTCGCTCGGTTGGCTATGTTGAGGGCGGCACCTACCCTGATTTTAAGCGCATGAATATTTCCATGGCCTGTAATCATTGCGATGACCCGGTGTGCTTAAAAGGCTGCCCCACACGCGCTTATACCAAACACGTGGAATACGGCGCGGTGCTACAAGACCCAGAAACCTGTTTTGGCTGTGGCTATTGCACGTGGGTTTGTCCCTATAACGCGCCTCAGTTGGACCCCATAAAAGGTCAGGTCTCTAAGTGCAATATGTGTGTAGACCGCTTGGAGGTGAATTTAAAACCGGCCTGCGTTTCGGCGTGCCTGGGCAATGCCTTGAATTTTGGCGTTGTCGATGACCTTCCAGAAAATCGCGAACAGGGTAAAACGAGTATTCCTGGCTTCCCTGACCCAGAAATCACGCACCCTAATATTCGTTTTCAGCAAATCAAAAACATGCCCGATGAGGTCACTCGCCCAGATGGTATGGAGGTGAAATACCACAAGGGTGACGACGGTCAATATCGTCCGGTGGTAGATCAGAAGAAGGGCGTAGAGAAAAAGTGGAGCCTGGGCAAACTCAGCTCACGTGAGAATCCCTTGGTCATATTTACCCTTGTTAGCCAGACTTCGCTAGGTGCATTTTTATTGAGCTTCCTTGGCGCGCAGCTGGGTATTGAAAGCATTATTGCCCTGCGGGATTCGGTAATGTATATCCCGCTCATGGCTGTAACCGTTGGGCTTGCCGGTTTGGGAATGTTAATGTCGGCCACGCACCTTGGCAAACCATGGCGTTTTTATCGTGGCTTTAATAATTTGCGGCACTCGCCGGTGTGTCGTGAAGGCTTGGGCATGCTTCTGTATATGGTCTTTGCGGGCCTGCATTTACTCGCGATGCTGCCGGAAAACCGCGTGTTTACCGCCTTGTTGGGTGAGTGGGGTAGCTTTCCCGTCGTGGCCGCGACAACGGGCTATTTGGCGCTGATTGCAGGCGCTGTTGGCTTGTACTATATGTATCGCTGCTATCGTATTCCTGCGCGGCCCTTCTGGAATCACTGGCAGACCGGTAGTGCCTTTCTCGGTACCGCGCTTACTTTGGGTGGTGCTGTGCTCGGTGTTATTGGTGTGCCAACACTGATGCTAATTGGTGGCGATGGCTTGGCGATACTGAAACTGAGTCTGGTGAGTATTGTTATTGGCTCAGCTTTAGAAGGTGTTGGTTTGTGGCGTCACGGCCTGGCAATGGACAAGGCGAATAATGAAGGCAGCGTGTCTCATTATATTCAATGCACCTTGTTTGGTAAGAGCTATATGCTGCGCAATCTGCTGACGCTCGCTAATCTGCTTCTTGCTGTAGCGCTGTTAAGCAGTGCTGAGCTTGGTGTTGAGACGTTGGTGGCGAGTGCATTATTGTGCGGCTCGATTATGGCGACGGCATTGATTGGTCGCTGCCTGTTTTATGTCTTAGTTGTGCCTACCACCATGCCGGGTGCATTCTTTTGGAAGAACAAAGACTTCGAAGAACATGCGCGGGATATCGGTTTGGCTAATATGCCGCAGGTTGGCGTTGTGGCGCACACGCATTAATTCGTTAGCGCAAAGATAGCGAAGGCCGAGTCTTCGCTATCTTTACAGCGCTATTACGCGATTAGCGAGGTCCAATGGATAGGGCCAAAATCATACTTAGCTCGGCCAGGGTGCGGCCACTCTCTTGTTGCATTTCATTAAAGGCCATTTGCACCTTTTTTAGATCGCGTTGCGCGGTAACTTGCGCCTTGTCGATGATGCCGACGCTAAGTAGTGCCGTGCACACGTCGCGGCTTAAAATAAAGGTATCCTTGCCACTAAAACGCAGAAAATACTGGCCAGAATTACCGCCGAGACGGCTGCCGTGTTTTTTCATGTATGCCCACAAGCCGGTGATATCGTCACTTGGCCAGCCAGCTAAAAACTTGCCAAAGCTGCCGTGTTCGCGCTGGATATCAAGGATAAACAAGGCGTTGTCTTGAACCGATTTAACCTTGGTTAAATTACGCACAATGCGTTTGTCACTGGCCATGGCCTCTATTTCTTCTGGCGATCTTGACGCTACCCAAATGGGCAAAAAGCCATTAAACACCTCTTCAAACCCTGGCCATTTCAGTGAAATCACCCGCCAGACAAAGCCCGCTCGAAACACGCATGCGGCCATTTCGGCTAAAAACTGCTTGTCTGGAATTGCCTCCAGCTCCTTATTGCTTAGGACCCGAGGCAGCTGATCTTCAATGGCGGCTAAGGAGCCGTGTTGAGCCAGCGCGCGCTCCAGAAAGGTGCTATACAGTGTCGTCATAATATGGGATCCCTTGATGCGGGGCTGTCGTCGTCAAACTTTGCTTAGCCTACCTGATGTGTGGCGAGTCGTCATGGTTGTTGTCGCGTACTGCAGACGGATGATAGAGCTATTGGCCCATAGCCGTTTATGATAGTGCAATGACGGGCTTTATATCGCCGATACGGCTATGACATACCTTAATCACGCTGGTTGGTGGGTATACCACCTAAAATGCCATCGCGATTTTAGATTGAACGCAGGAAATAATAATGACTGAGACAAGCTGGGATCACAGCGTAGATGTATTAATTGTTGGCAGCGGCAACGGTGCGCTTACCGCCGCCTTAAGCAGCTACGAGATGGGTGTGACCGACGTACTGATTGTTGAAAAGTCAGCGAAGATTGGCGGCACCAGCGCGACTTCTGGTGGAGGGGTGTGGATTCCCTGTAACCGCTACGCCAAAGCTGCTGGTGCCCAAGACAGCTTTGATGATGCTAAAGCTTATTTGTTAAACACTACCCCGCCAGGGGCTGTACCTGAGGAAATGATCGACAGCTATTTGCGCAATGGCCCCAAGATGATCGATTTCTTGCACGAGCGCAGTGATGTTCGCTATGAAACCCTGGAGCATTACCCAGATTATTACACCAATGTTGAGGGCTCGCGTACCGGCCACCGGTCGATGGAACCTGCGCGCTTTGACTCATCATTGCTGGGCGAGGACGTTAAACGTCTCCGTCCCTCACATCATATGATGCGTTTGTTTAGTCGCATTTATTTCACTCAAGTGGAGGCGGCTTTACTGACCTTGCAGGGACCTGGCTGGATTAAATTAACCATGAAGTTAATTGCCAGCTGGGCTTTGGATTTTGCCTGGCTAATCAAAGGCAACGGCCTCGGGCGTGATGTTTGTACCGGTGCGGCGGGTGTGGCCAGACTGTGGTATTCGGTAAAAAAGCGCAATATACCCTTATGGGCTAGTGCGCCGATGGAAGAGCTAATCGAAGACAATGGCCGCGTGGTCGGCGCGATCATCAAGCGAGACGGCAAGCTCATGCGCGTGCAGGCGCGCAAGGGCGTGATTCTGGCTGCGGGCGGCTTTGAGCGCAATCAGCAGATGCGCGAGCAGTACCTGCCCGCGCCCACCAGTAGCGATTGGAGTGGCGGCGTTGAGGGCAATACGGGTGATGCAATTCAGGCTGGCCTGAAACTGGGTGCGGCAACCCGATTAATGGATGGCGCATGGTGGTGCACCACCGTGTCGGTGCCGGGTGAACCGGCGCCTCGCCTTAGCGTGATGGAAAAATCCTACCCTGGCTCGTGTATTGTGAATTTGCGCGGTGAGCGCTTTGCCAACGAGTCGCAAAATTACATGGCGTTTCAGAAAGACCTCTACAAGCAGCACACCGAGGCGGCCCCTTGCTCGCCAATGTATCAAATATTTGATGCTCGTTTTCGCCGTGACTATATCGTTGGTCCGCTGATGACGGCCTCCTTGAAGCCCGATTGGACCATACCCAAAGGGTGGTTTGAAACGAAGTTGGTGGGTAAGGCGAATACCGTGCGCGAACTTGCCGAACAATTGGGCATCGACGCTGATAATTTAGAGACAACGGTAGGCAAAATGAACGGCTTTGCCAAAACCGGTAAAGATCTCGATTTTCAGCGCGGCGATTCGGCTTACGACCGCTATTACGGCGATCCGCGCTTTGAGCCAAACCCCTGCCTGGGCGCAATTGACGAGGCACCGTTTTACGCTATGCGTTTGGAGGCTGGCGATTTCGGTACCCAGGGCGGTTTGGCGACCAACCCCGATGCCCAAGTGCTTAAAGACGATGGCAGCGCTATCGCGGGTTTGTACGCAGTAGGGAATTGCAGTGCGGCAGTACTCCCGACGTATCCGGGCCCGGGCTCGACCTTGGGACCGGCGATGACCTTTGCGTATCAAGCAGCCAAACACCTTAGCGGCTTTAAGGACTAGCCGCACTTACTAAAGTGACGCGGGCCGCCGGACCAGCGGGCGCGGTCATCGTCATATAAAGTCCATCTTACTGACATAAAACTGTCAGCGCTTTGTCGCAATTCCTCCGTAATCTACAGCGATTCATATTTTTGTCGCATTTTCGGAGGATTCATGCAATTTAAAAAAACAGCATTATCGTGGGGGATTGCACTGGCAACGCCGCTAATCTTGGCTGCCTGTGGCGGTGACAACAATAAAACGCCTGCGTCGCAAGCCAGCGCTGAAAAAAACTTTAATCGCATTGCCGTGTACCCGGTATGCATGCAGGCCGACGCGACCTGCAATAGTGATGACGCAACGGCTGCCGAAATTGTCGCTGCCAGCACCGACGGTATGACCCTCGTTTACACCGACAGCCCCAAAGCGCAGTTGGGCTTTGTCGATATCACCAACCCCGCTGCGCCAACTGGCTTGGGTGTATTGCCGCTCGTTGGCGAACCGACGTCAGTCGCAATTAAAGGCGATTATGCACTGGTCGGCGTCAATACCAGCAGCGATTATGTGAGTGTCTCCGGTTTGCTAGTAGTAGTGGATATTGCCACTCGCAGCATTGTTCACTCAATTGATGTTGGCGGTCAGCCAGACTCGGTAGCGGTGAGCCCAGACGGTAGCTATGCCGCCGTGGTGATCGAAAATGAGCGTGACGAAGATCTTAATGATGGCGCTTTGCCGCAAATGCCAGCGGGTAAGTTGGTGGTGGTAAATTTAAGCGGAGCGCCCGCTGACTGGACCAGCAGCGCCGTGGGGCTCACAGGGCTAGCGGATTTATACCCAACTGATCCAGAGCCTGAGTTTGTGGATATCAATGCCGATAATATTGCGCTTGTTTCCATGCAGGAAAACAATCACATCGTCCTTGTTGATCTTACTGACGGCAGTATCGTGAAATCCTTCAGTGCAGGAACTGTCGATTTGACTGGGATTGATGCCAATGAAGATGATGTGATTAACCAGAGCGAATCGCTAAGCGACGTATTGCGTGAGCCCGATGGTGTGAGCTGGTTGTCTACGGAATATTTTGTTACCGCCAATGAGGGAGACCTCGACGGTGGCAGTCGTAGTTTTAGTGTTTTTAATACCGCTGGTGAAGTGGTTTTCGAGGCCGGTAATAGTCTAGATCAGCTGACGGCCCGTATTGGCCACTACCCTGAGTCGCGCTCCGAAAACAAAGGTAATGAACCGGAAAACGCGGAGTACGGCGTATTTGGTGACGACCGCCTACTCTTTGTGAATTCGGAGCGAGCTAGTGTGGTGTTTGTATACGACGTGGCCGATTTTACCAAGCCGGTATTAAAGCAAGTGCTCCCTGCCGGGGTCGGGCCGGAGGGCGCCTTGGCCATACCCGCGCGCAATTTGCTCATTGCTGCCAGTGAAGAAGATGACCGTGGCGCCGTTATTCGCTCAGGTCTGAATATCTATCAGTACGGTATAGCGCCGGTCAGCTACCCGACCATCGTATCCAATGATCGTGACGATGGCTCGCCAATTCCTTGGAGCGCTTTGTCTGGCTTGTCTGCCGACCTGTCGGATAGCACCTTGGTATACGCGGTGGATGACAGCTACTACAAGAAAAATCGGATTTTCACCTTGGATGTTAGCCAGCAACCCGCAGTAATCACCGCCGAAACCCATATTATCGACAGCAACGGGGTGTTAGCTAATTTACCATTGGGTACCTTGCCCGCGGCTACAGTTAACGATGACAAGACGGTTAATATCGACCCAGAAGGTATTGTCAAACTGGCCGATGGCGATTTTTGGATTGCCTCAGAGGGCAAGGGCAATCAGATTGATGGGGCTGTTGCTAGTAGGAATGTGCTAATTAACACCGACGCCGACGGTCTTATTCAAAAGGCGGTGACTTTGCCTGTAGCGGTGAATTTGCTTCAGCGCAACAATGGTTTTGAAGGGGTGGCTGAGTACGAGGGCAAACTGTATGTTGCGTTCCAGCGCGCCTGGCAAAACGAAGATGCGGTGCGGATTGGTATCTATGATATCGCCGCAGAAAGTTGGAGTTTCCTCTATTACGAGCTTGACGCTCCTGAGTCTCAGAATGGTGGCTGGGTAGGTTTGTCGGAAATTACCGCTCTTGGTAATGGCGAATTTGTGGTGATTGAGCGGGACAATCAGGGCGGGCCAGACGCGGCCATCAAACGCTTGTATAAATTCGACACGACTGGCCTCGCCGATGGCGCCACAGTGACTAAAACCTTGGTTCGCGACGTATTGCCGGATATGAAAGCCACCGGTGGTCTTGTTACCGAGAAAATCGAAGGTTTGGCCTTGTTAGCCAATGGCGATTTACTGATGGTGAACGACAACGATGGCGTTGATGACAGCAACGGTGAAACCCAATTAATGAATTTGGGTAAGTTATTCTAAAATCCAGCTCGATCTACAGCTAAAGCCCGCCGTTGTGCGGGCTTTTTGCTTTTGAGCTTGGGGTGCTAAGGTGGTGCCGATTACAGCGCTTCTTCGACCGGAGGTTTGTAATTTTGACCCATTAATTTTCTTTGTTGCGCGGGTGTAGCTCCTCTTATATTAAGTAGGAATGGATGTATGCGGCAACAAAAGGGATTTTATATGCGCATCGCAAGGCCTCTATTACCTAGAGTCATTGTTGTGGTCATGGCGCTTAATATAAGCGCTTGTACAACTACCCGAGCTTACCAGCCAACAGTGAACAGTCCGCCGCCGCTATTGCCTGGCAAGTCTTATCAAGTTTCCTTTGTTAATGGTAAACATGAGGCCCTGGTCGTTGCGGCGGTAAATGAAAATGGCTTTAGTGATAAAGCAGGGCATAGCCATTTGTTTTCTGAAGTAGACGAAGTTGCAGAGAAACATTTTAGCGTTCTTAAGACAACGGGCGCTGTTGCGGCGGGAGCGCTAGTTTTTTTGGTGGCGGCTGGTATCTACTTGCTAGAAAAAATATTTGAAGATGGTGGGTCACGTGGTGACAATGCTTCCATGCTTATGCAAGCGAAATGACAAATCTCATTATTCGAGCCCCGAGGACTAAGAAAAATACTGATCGACAATGTCTCGTAGTTTGTCTGCCGATAGCGGTTTACTGCAATACGCGGTGACAGAGGGGTGAGACTCCGCGCGCTCATGATCGCTGGGGTTTACCGAGGTTGATAGTATGATAATGACTGGATGACGAAGGTCTTGAGGAACAATGCCTTCGTAACGATTGAGAAACTCCCAGCCGTCAATAACGGGCATATTAATATCTAAAAATATTAAGTCGGGTAGGCGCTGCTTATTTTTGACTGCGTCGCCGAGCATGTTCAGCGCATCGCCAGCATGGTCGTAGGCGGTGACCATTTTACAAACCTTGGCTTTCTCGACGATCATCTGATGGTAGTAATTGTCGGCACCACTATCGTCAATTAATATGATTTTCTCAAGCTTGTTCGTCATAGTGTAATCACCTTGGGTATGGTAAAGCTGAAGGTGCTGCCTTTGTTCAAACTTGAGTTCACCCAGATTTTCCCGCCGTGTAAATTGATTACTTTTTTGCAGTTGGCGAGGCCAATGCCACTGCCAGGGTATACGTCTTGGCTGTGGAGTCGCTTAAATATCATAAAAATTTGGTCGAGATACTCGGCCTCTATGCCAATGCCGTTATCGCTGACAGTAAAGCACCAGTCCTTGCCTTTATCAACGCAGACAATATCTATTTGCAAATTAGTGTCGGATTTTTTGAATTTAAGGGCATTGCTAATGAGGTTTAGGAATAGCATGTGCAGCTCGGTTTCAAAGCCGCTAATGGTGGGTAGCTTGGCAATACTGATATTAGTGTTGCTGTGGTCGATAGCGGCGTCTAAGTCGGCAATGACGTCTGCCACGAGATTATTGCAATTAACTTGCGTGAGTGTCGGTTCGCGACCTATTCGACTGTAAGACATTAGGCCAAAGACCAAGTTGCGCATGCGCTCGGCCGCTTCACTAATAAATTTAACGGACAGTAAGACCCGTTCGCTTTGTTCCTTGCCCGCGAGCTCTTCTTCTAGAAGCTCGCTGAAATTGCTCAAGGTACGGAGTGGTTCCTGAAGATCGTGGGAGGCGGCAAAGGCAAATTGGGCTAATTCCTCATTGGATGCCTCAAGACGTACTACGGATTTTTGCAGTTCCTGTGCTTTGTATTGATAGCTTTCAGACATGCGCTCGGCAAATAGCAGGGCGCGTCGATTTGCCCGTGAGAGCAGCAGAAATAGGCTGAGCAGCATTGTGTCGATAAAAATACCGCCAATCAGTATCAGGGTCGGCTGCGAGTTTTGGGTTTCAGTGCGAAATGCTTTGGTTGACCACACGTTGACCTGCCACTGGCGGCCGTAAACGTCGATTGGATAGGTTTTGGTGAAGAGTGGTTCCGGGTCGAAGTCTGTTTCATTGGCGGTGTTTTCGTCGTAGAGGTAGTCACCATTATCACTAATGCTAATGCCGACTTGGCGACGGCTTTTTTCTAATGTGCCGCGCATGAGTTTATGGACAACAAACGGCGCATAGACCATGCCGGCAAAATTGTTGCGTCTCGCGCTTAAGTCGTCGTTTTGCAAGTCTGTGTAAAAGGGCGCATAGAATAAAAACCCCGGTGTTTTTTCGGCGTCTTGTACCAAGACAATGGGGCCAGTAATTTGCGCTTGGCCACTATCTCTGGCTTTTAATGCGGCATTTAGGCGGTTAGCTTCGTGGGCGACGTCTAAGCCGACCGCCGCTAAATTGTCTTTAGCGGGTTCGATATACGTTATGGGGAGTAAATAGTCGTTATTGTGCTGGGGGTGTATGGCGTAATTGGGGCGGAGTTGACGTTGCTCTTGTAGGTAGCTGTCGAGCTTGTCGGCTTGCACATTGTGGATGACGCCAATGCCATTGATGCCTTTGTACTTTGCAGGTAAATGCAGCTCGGTGGCAAATGCCTGCCACTGCTGATTGTCTATGCTGCCTTTGTGAGAACTGATGGTCGCGACTCCGGCCCAGAGTGCGTCTTCGTATTTTTGTAGGCGCTCGGATATAAGGGTAATAACTTGGTCTGCCTCGCGCTTAAAACGGTTTTCTATTTTGTCTTGTACCTGTAAGCGGGAGTATTGCCACACACCAAGCGTTAACAGAAGTGACAAGCAAACCACTAGCCAGTGAAACCAGTGCAGGCCACCGGCCTTTTGGAGTGCTTGCTGTTCCGTACGTATTGCGACTTGATCGGTTTCTTGGTTGTGGCTGTTGGTCATAAAATAAGCAAAAAATCAGTAGTTGGCAAAATTGCTAAATCGACTGGCTTGGTGCATCGCATGTTCGTGGCAAAAGTGCACCTCAAGTACTTGAACTATATAGGAACAATACCGTTCCGTCAGAATTCTCGACAGTATAGGCAACGAATAGGGAGGCTGCCGCTCGCGAGCGGCAAAATTTTGCGGGCTGACTGCGCCGCTCTTGATTGCAGCGCAGTCAGTGGGATTGCTGAATTACTTTTGCGCGGCGCTGAGGCCTGCGCGACGACCGAAATAGGTGACGTCACCTACTGACATGCCGCTGGCGTAGCCAGCGGCAGTGCGTGGTATTCCAGCGGTGGTTCGACCTGCAGCATAAAGTCCGGGAATAACGTCGCCGTCAGGATTAAGCACTTCTCCGCTGGCTAGGGTATCTAGACCGCCGAGGGTAAAAAACGGATAGAAGGGACCGCGACCTAAGGTGCAATCCAAAGCCACATAGGGCGGTGTGAGTGGTCGGAGCCACGCCGCCGCTTTGTGAAACAAGGGATCTTTGCCTTCGCTGGCGCCAGCATTGTATTGGCTTACAGTGTGTTGCAGGCTACCTGCGGGTAATTCTAATTCTTGCTCTAACTCGACTACGCTGTCGCCGGTTCCCGCCACCTGCGCACCGAGATAACTCATTTTCTCGTAGTCGCCATAGCCTTCAACATCGGTAATAAAGTAAATGCGTTGGGCATTGCGTTGGGCCATTAAGGCGTTATAGCCAACACGGCCGTGATAGCAGTCTTCATTAATAAACCGCTGGGCCTTGTCGTTGATTAAAATACCGTAGGTAAGTGAGGCTGGCGGGTAATATGGCAGGCTGACAAAGCATTCGTGCATATTGGTGGTGCCAGCCCCCACTCCCATGCCCATGAGAATGCCGCTGCCGGTATCGCCCGGATTGCCGATGGGAATTAGACCACGGTCAAAAGTGGGCGCGTATTTGCGCACCATGGCTTCGTTCATGCAGAAGCCGCCGGCGCACAGTATTACGCCTTTGCGGGCGCGCACGGCTTTTTCTTGTTGATCGATGCGCACTACGATGCCTTCAACTTCACCCTTGTCGTTGCTAATTAAGGTCAGTGCGCGGCTATCGTAGTGGACGTCTACTTGGCGACTTTGTACCGCCTCGGTGAGAATCTTCATTAGCAGGGGGCCGCCGTTGTCGCCCTCTACTTCGAGGTTGTGGCCACGGGGTACCGGCGTGGCGTGCTCGGTAAAGGGGTAGGCTTTTTCATTGCCAGTGAACAGCAGGCAGTCGTCGGTTAAGGCCATGATCGCCCGTTCTTTCAGCTCGCTCATTTTAAAGGGCACGCCAAGACCGGTGAGCCACTGGTAATGATTGAGACTGTTTTCGCAGTAGTCGCGAATTTTACTGTCGTCGGCCTGATTGCCAAAACAGGCTTTCAGGTAATTCACCATATTCTCGGTATCGTCGTGATAACCACAAGCTTGCTGGACGGGGGTGCCGCCATTGCCGCCCATATAGATTTCAGCGCTAGACAGGGCCGTGGAGCCACCGCTGGCACTGGCTAATTCAAAAATAGTAACTCTGGCACCGGCGTCGGCCGCTTCTATCGCGGCAGCGGCCCCGGCGCCGCCGAAACCAATAATGGCAACGTCGGTTTCGATGTCCCAGTGCTGAATATCGCCGCTGTTACGGGGCTTGCTGGCAGTGGTTTTTGCTGTTGTCGTCATGGGGCTACCTATTCATCTTATTGTCTACGCGCACGAGTGCTGATGCTTTACCGAGTGCAAATTGTGCGTGGGAGCCATTACACGGTAAATGATCTGTTTGCAGTACATAAAAAAGGCTGCCGAAGCAGCCTTTTTTAGTGTTGATTAATACTCGTAAAACACATCAAGCCCGAAGGTGCGCGGTTCGCCCCAGATCACTGAGCGGTCAGCTTGGGGTAGATTGTCGACGGCGGTTAATTCGTATTCCGTGTCGAGCAGGTTCTTCGCCCATATGCCTGCACCTAGACGTCCGTCGGCAAAGGCGATGTCGCTTAAGCTAAGCCGCGCATTAACTAACTCGTACTGGCGCAAATGCGTATTCTTTACATTTTCAGCGCGGGAGCCACCGTTGCGCTCGTCCATATAGTTCACGCTGATATTCGCACTACCGGTGCCCCAATCGGCTTGGAACAAAGTGTAGTCAGCAGACAGAGTGAAGGAGTTTTCCGGTGCAGAGAAGAACACAAACTTATCTGAGGCATCGTTGCCGTTTATGTCTGTCGCTTTGGTTACTTCGGTATTGAGGTAAGCGTAGTTGGCCATCAACAGCAGCTCGCGGGTCAGCATAAACGTAATATCGGTTTCAAAGCCGTACATTTCTGCTTCACCGGCGTTGGTGACCTTGGTGTCTGCGACAGTGCCGGTCAGGATAAAGTTTAATTGCATGTCTTCGTATTGGCTAAAAAAGACGTTGGCATTGATACGTAGGCGGCGATCCATCAGTTCGCTTTTTAGACCTAGCTCATACGAGGTGACGTATTCCGCGTCAAAGCCGTCTGCATAACCAAAGCCATAGTCATTGCCGTCGGTTGCGGGGCCTTGATTGCCGTCTTTTTGTGGGTCGCGGGTATTAAAACCACCAGACTTATAGGCCTCAACGCGCTTGCCGTAAATATTGATGTCGTCGGTAATGTCATATTCCGCCACAAAGCTGAAGGAATCATTGCTGAAGTCTTGTGACGCGGGAATGCTATCAAAATTACGGCAGTCGGCGTTGAGTGGATTACTGCCACACTGAACAAAGGAGACGTCAATTGCGGTCAAAGCGGTTTCAGCGATCGTCATATCTCGCTGGAACTTAACCGTTTTACGTTCGTCCTCAGAGTGACGCGCGCCAAAAGTTAGGTGAAGACGTTCATCCAGTATTTTGGGTGTCCACGTAAACTGACCAAAAATCGCAGCGGCGCTATTGTCGATGTCGTATTTCTGGCTGAGCATATTAACCGCGCGGAACGTCGTTAGCGGATCAGTAATGCCGCCTAGTAAGGCACCAATACCAGGAATGGCAGCGATCGAGGGGAGACCGAGATTTATCGGGCCGCTCAGCTGGTGGTGCAGGGGCGTGTTATCTTCCTGCGCGGTTTCTTCGAAATAATACGCGCCCACAATATAATCTACGCTGCCTTCGAAGGCGTCGCCGCTCAATTGCAGCTCATGGGAAAACTGCTCTTGAGAAACCTTGGGGTAGACCAGAGGGGTGCATTGACCAGCACCAAGCACAAACTCTGCTGCTTGGCCGCAATATTCGTTGGAGTCTAGACGGAAGACTTTTTTGCTGGTGCTGCCATTGCCGTGGGGATCCTGGCCGGGCTCTAGGCCTTTGCCGCCGCCGAGGTCGGCGTAGGATTGGTCGTAAAGTTCACGGAAGGCGCCAATATATTTCAATTGAACGTGATCAAATTCCTTGGTGAGAGTAAAGGCGTGGCCTTCTATATCAGTTGATGACTGTTCAAAATTTGCAATAGTCGAGACGCTTTGTTGACGGCTTGGTGAGTAGCTGCTGTAGGCGCTGGCGTCTACTAAATCGGCTTGGCTCCCTGATATCGGGGTGCGCTTTCGAACATGCTGATACTGGCTGTTGTAATAGTCAAAATCAGATTTGTCGTAGGCGTAGTCTAGCGCGAGGGTGTCGCTAATATCCCAGCGTAAATCAAAGCGAAAGCCGCCGACATCACGGTCGCCAAAGTCGCCACCGGGACCGTCGTTGGCAACGTGGCCGTCTTGCATGGTTTGCAGCGCCGCGAGTTTAACAGCCAAGGTGTCGGTTAGGGGGATGTTGACCATGGTCTTGGAAGTAAAGAGATCGCGATTGCCAAAGGTCAGCTTTTGCTTAAACTCAAGGGTGTCAGTGGTCGGCTTTTTGGTGATTAAGTTAATCGCGCCGCCGGTCGTGTTACGACCATAGAGTGTGCCCTGAGGACCGCGCAATATTTCGATACGCTCCAAATCAGCAACATCCAAGGCGGTGCCGGTAGAGCGGGCAATGTAAACACCGTCTACGTATATGCCTACTGGTGGGTCTTGGGTAATTTGGGCGTCAGAAATACCAATGCCGCGAATAAAAATTCGTAAAGTGGCGTTATTAATTGGAAATGGTTCAATAGTGAGGCTGGGAACCTTAGAACCGATATCGCCTAAACTGCTAATACCTTCAATTTCGAGGCGTTCACTGCCAAAAGCAGTCAGTGAAATGGGCGTATCCTGCAGCGATTCAGCCTTCTTCTGGGCCGTCACAATCACCTCTTCGAGAGCAAACTTCTCTTGTGCCAGGGCGTTGGTGCCGATAGCTGACAAGCTGATGCTACTGATTGCTGCTATGAATTTTAGCCTTGTTTTGTTCATGACTGCCTCTTGGTGTCTTGGCGCATTATCGCGATTTATTGATGTTTATATTTATTAATTCGTAATTATATATCTAGTATATTACGCATAAATTGCTATATGTGATTTAGGTTACAGTGTTGTTACTTTGAGATCTTACCATAGCTAGGTGTTGCTTGGTGTGAAATACATGAGATTTTTTTTAGATTTTATTCAGTGATACTGCCATAGCAGTATTAGATTAGTGGTTTTACTCAGTCTAATCGCTTTTCTATGTTGACGGTGAGTATTAGTGCGAGTCGATAAGGCTGGTTATAATGCCCCTCGCTGAAATATCTTTTCTATAATTTGGAGCAGGGACCTTATGATCATCAAGCCTCGTGTGCGCGGTTTTATGTGTGTAACCACTCACCCCAAGGGTTGTGAGGCCAACGTTAGTCAGCAAATTGACTACGTTAAGGCTCAGGGCGCGATCACCGATGGCCCCAAGCGCGTATTGGTTATCGGTGCCTCGACGGGCTACGGCCTAGCCTCGCGTATCACCGCCGCGTTTGGCGCCGGTGCCGCTACGCTCGGGATTTTCTTTGAGAAAGAAGGTATTGACCGGAAGCCCGGCACTGCAGGTTGGTATAACTCCGCCGCATTCCACAAGTTTGCCGAAGCCGAGGGACTGTACGCTAAAAGTATTAATGGCGACGCCTTTTCAGACGAGATTAAAGAAAAAGCCATCGCTCAGATAAAAGCGGATCTGGGTCAGATAGATCTGGTGGTCTATAGCTTGGCGTCACCCCGCCGTCAGCACCCAAAAACCGGTGTGGTGCATAACTCAACGCTTAAGCCGATTGGTAAGGATGTTACCCAGCGCGGCGTGAACACCGATAAAGAAACCATTGAAAACTTCACTTTGACGGCGGCGAGTGATGAAGAAATCAATAACACTGTCGCTGTCATGGGTGGTGAAGACTGGCAGATGTGGATTGACGCCCTAGATGACGCCGGTGTATTGGCCGATGGCGCCAAAACTACTGCGTACACCTATTTGGGTGATCGCCTGACGTGGGATATTTACTGGCATGGCACTATTGGCGCCGCTAAAAAAGATCTTGATAAGCGGGTAATTAATATTCGTGAACGTCTTGCGGCCAAAGGCGGCGATGCTCGCGTGTCGGTATTAAAGGCGGTAGTCACTCAAGCGAGCTCGGCAATTCCTGTTATGCCACTGTATTTGGCGCTGCTGTTTAAAGTCATGAAGAGTGATGGTAGCCATGAGGGCTGCATTGAGCAGGTTTATGGCTTGTTTAAAAATAGCTTATACGGCGCTGAACCGATTCGTGACGAGGAGGGAAGATTGCGCGCGGATGGTCTGGAAATGCAACCAGAAATCCAAGATGCGGTTGCTAAAATGTGGGAGGCCGTAAGCACTGAGAACCTACTTGAAACCACTGATTTCGCTGGGTATAAACGCGAGTTTTTGCGTCTGTTCGGGTTTGAAATCGACGGTGTTGATTACGACGCCGATGTCGACCCCGTGGTTGTAATCAATAATATGGTCTGACACAGCAACTCGGTGTTTAAAAAGGAAGCTCAGGCTTCCTTTTTTTATGCCACTAGTATTTGCGGCGGGCGCCTTGCTGAGCTAGAGTGTGGCGGCTTTTTGCTTCGGAATTTCCATGTCTTCAGTTGCTCGTCAGTTATCCAGCCTAGAGTTGCGCGCCCAGCTTAGTTTGGCGCTGCCTATATTCGGTGGTCAGTTAGCCCAGTCTGCCAACGGTTTTGTCGATACCGTTATGGCCGGTCGCGTTTCGGCTTTAGATTTGGCCGCTGTGGCGGTGGGCGCCAGTATTTGGGTGCCAGTCTTTCTGTTTATGACGGGAATGCTGATGAGTGCAACCTCGGTGTTGGCTCGCCATGTTGGAGCCAAGCAACTGCAACGAGTGAACCCCTTGGTGCACCAAGTGGTGACGATTGCCGTGGCGGCGGGCGTGATCGCTGCGGTACTGCTTTGTAATACTGGGCCCTTGCTCGAATTTATGGACGTTGATCCGGCAATGCGGCCGCTGGTCTTGGAATACCTCTTTGGTTTGAGTTGGGGGATGCCTGCGATCGCATTGGTGTTGGCCCTGCGTAGTTATACCGAAGCGCTTAGTCATACTCGGCCAGTGTTATTAATTAGCGTGATCGGTCTGCTTATCAATATTCCCGTTAACTATGTGCTTATCTACGGCAAGCTGGGTATTCCGGCCATGGGCGGCGTTGGCTGTGGCTGGGCAACAGCGATTGTGATGTGGTTGATGGCGGCGATGCTACTGGTATACGTGCATCGCCATCGCGCCTATAAAGCGGTGCGGCTATCCATTAGCCCTTGGCACTGGGAACCGCGAACTATTGCGTACTTGCTCAAACTCGGCCTGCCGGTTGGCATGACGATTTTTTTTGAAGTCAGTGTGTTTTGTATTATCGCCTTGTTTATTAGCCAGGCTGGCGCAGAAATAGTTGCGGGGCATCAGCTAACCCTCAATTTCACCTCCCTCTTGTTTATGCTGCCCTTGAGCTTTGCGCTGGCCGCAACGACCCGGGTAGGTTTGGCGCGGGGCGCCGACGATGCGGAGGGCTTGAATCGGGCCGTGAAGGTATCGTTTAAAATAACCCTGTGCATTGGCTGCTCTGCCGCGGTGATGTTAATACTGTTAAAAAATTGGATACCGCTAATTTATACTGATAACGCCACTGTTATTGCTTTAGCGAGTTATTTGCTGCTATTTGCGGCGCTCTACCAAATCTCCGATGCTATTCAGGTTACCGCAAATGGGTGTTTGCGGGGCTTTGAAGACACCTCCATTCCCATGGTGTTGACCTTGTTTGCTTATTGGGGGGTGGGTTTGCCGCTGGGTTATACCTTGGCAATGAGCGACGCACTGGTTCCCGCAATGGGGCCAAGTGGGTTTTGGCTGGGGTTGTTTGCGGGGCTTAGCTCTGCGGCTCTGTTGCTGGGCTTGCGCTTGCGCTGGCGATTAAACCAGCCCCTGCATTAGGTTTTTTATAAGGCGCTTGGCCTGCCGAGTGAGGGCAGGGTGTTATTTGCGCGGTAACGGCCTGACTGTGGCGGATGGCATAATCTAGGCTGCGCGGGGGCTGGTAAGCAGAGCTGCCGGTGACAATATGCCATTTGTCCGTCCAGCTCAGGTTTATCATAAGTTCTTTGCTCAGCTGCATGATGCCAGCCAGCGCTAAGCGCAGCGGATTCATGTGCAGGCGGGGTTGACCACTGAGTCCGACGCGCGGTGTTGTGGCGCTTAATGGGCAGTACGTACCAAAAATAATATCCCAAATAAACATGGGCCCGCCGCCGAGGTTGACCAGGTTTACCGCACCGCTGCGGCCGCAATGTTCTGGCTCCGACGAGTGATGCATATAATGGTACACACCGCCACCGGAGATGAAGCTGGCGACACGAATAATCCGGCTGCGTGAGGCGCGTCGATATAGTGCCGTTTGATGACCGAAAATTTCTGGAATCAAAATCAGGGCATTGTAAATAATAACTTCGGTATACAGTGGTTTGCTGCTGAACAATTTAGTGCAAGCGCCAAGCACTAAATTGTAGGGTAGAACCAAGAATACAAAGAGTGGTAGCGCACTAAATACCGCGAGGGTGGTTGACTGCACCAGACCGGGTGTCATGTGGTGGGGGCGGTGGAATAGTAGCCATAGTAAGCGGCTACGATGACCTAGGCGGTGAAACCAATAATGGAAAAAGCCCGCAATAACCGCAATGCACACTACCGCTAAGGGTGCCGGCGCGTCGATCAATGTGGGGATGTGGTGCATAACCAATTGTTCGGCCAAGCTAACGTTGAGTTCTATCCAATGCCAGCCTGCACTAAAGCCCACCCCAGCTAAACTACCTAATATTGCCAGCGCGAATAGTACTGCCGGAATAGCCGCCGTCGCGAGCATATTGCAGAGCAAAAATACCACTAGCCACTGAATCGGATAGCGCTGGCCTTGTTCGTATTGGTAAAAGAAATACCCTGCCAACATCACCATTAAGCGGAACACCGTGGTGAACACCAATAAGCCGATAGCGCAGTAATAAAGCAGAGGCTGTTCGTTGTAGAGACGCGTGAGGCTGTCTATTAAGGGTTGAAAACTAACAATGTCACCAAGGCCGGGGCCGAGATAGGCGCCAAGGTGCAGGAGTTGTAAAAAGCCGATGCTATAGCCAAGCGCAAAGACCAGAACAAGGCCGTTGGCTGCCCGCCGGTAGCGTTCGCCGATCTCGGGAATTTCGGCGTTTATTAAGATAGCGAATAGCCGCTTCACACATTGCCCTGCTTGGCCGTCACCGCGTAATAAATCGATAGTGGGCACATTTAGTCACTATCTTATTGCGCTCTATGTGCACAATGTACCATAAATGTGTAATAGCTGCGCTTTTTTTGCTTCAGTGTCTGACTTCTTCGCGTGCCTTGGTATTCTGGCTTGCTATCAGCCGTTGACCCTCTTAATCTGATATTTGACTGTTTACGGCCAAGTGCTTGGTCGCTTTTTTTGAGTGAGATAGGTTTATTATGCAAGCAGGTGTATTGGAAACAATTCTTCCGAGTATCCATCGATTGGTCGCGCCTAATCCCAGCGTGCTGACTGGCCCGGGCACCAATACCTATTTACTGGGCAATAAATCAATCACGGTATTAGACCCTGGTCCCGATATTCCCGAGCACATCGAGGCTATTGTCGCTGCGGTACATAGCTTGGGCGGTGAGGTTGAGCGTATTGTGACCACTCACACCCATCCAGATCACTCACCGGGCGCGGCCGAGTTGCAACTGCGCTTTCCTGGGGTGCCGGTAATCGGTGCGAGGGTTGCCGATGATGGCCATCAAGACCCCCGTTTTGCGCCAACATCAGGCTTGGCGCATGATGACTGCTTTGACGTTGAGGGGCGCATACTAAGGGCAATTCATACACCGGGTCACGTTGCCAACCACTATTGTTTTATCGAAGAGACCAGCGGCTGTGTTTTTACCGGCGACCACATTATGCAGGGTTCAACCGTAGTAATTATTCCGCCCGCCGGTGATATGGCAGATTATGTGGACTCCCTCAAGCTGTTGCTCGGCTACCCCATGCGTTATCTCGCGCCGGGTCACGGCAGTTTAATTGACACGCCGCACGCTGAAGTTGAGGGGCTGGTTGCCCATCGTCAAGGGCGGGAGGCTAGGATTGTCGCGGCGTTTAATGAGGTTCCTAAAGGTGATCTTGATGATTTGGTGGCAGTGGCCTATCGCGACGTCGACGTGAGCATTCACCCCATTGCAAAATTGTCTTTATCGGCGCATCTGCATAAATTAGAGAAGGAGTCTCGGGCTACTCAAAATCAAGGTCAGTGGGAGCTAATTTAGTCTAAGTAAGGTCTACAGATTTATCAGGTTTGGCAAATTGATTTAACCGGGAGTTGTATGCGGATCGGTGTACCCAAAGAAATCAAAGCGCAAGAGTATCGCGTTGGTTTGCATCCGCCAGCGCTAGCCGCACTCATTCAACAAGGTCATCGCGTTCTCGTGGAGTCTGGTGCTGGTTTGGGATCAGGCTACAGCGACGACGAATATCAGGGTGCCGGCGCCACACTTGTGTCCTCTGTTGCGGAGCTTTACCGTCAAGCCGAATTGATCGTCAAAGTGAAGGAGCCCCAAGCAGAAGAGGTTGCTCAGCTGCGCCCAGGGCAAATAGTATTTTGCTATTTGCACCTTGCCCCTAATCGGTCTTTGACCGATGCGCTTATTGCCAGCGGCGCCCACTGCATTGCCTACGAAACCATCACCGACGATGAGGGCCGTCTGCCCCTGCTCAAACCCATGAGTGAAATTGCTGGGCGTTTGGCCACGCAGGCGGGCGCCCACTGTTTAGAGAAAGCGCAAGGCGGCTCGGGAGTGTTGCTGGGGTCGGTGGCAGGCCTCGATCCGGGACATGTGTTGATTTTTGGTGGCGGCGTGGTTGGCAGTAATGCCGCAGACGTGGCCTTGGGAATGGGCGCCAAAGTTACCTTGATTGAGCCGTTTTCGCCACGACAGAACAGTTTGCGCGCGCAATTTACTCACGATCGTTTTACGGTGCGGGGCGGTAAAAATCTCGATTTGCCGCGCTTATTGGCCGAGGTTGATATGGTCATCGGCGCCGCTCTGGTACCTGGTGCGGCAGCGCCTAAGCTATTGTCTGCTGAGGCTCTCAATTGGCTGGCACCCGGCTCGGTGTTAGTGGACGTGGCTGTCGATCAAGGTGGGTGTTTTGCGACTACCCGCCCAACGACGCATTTAGCGCCGACCTATGTTGAGTCGGGCATTGTGCATTACTGCGTGGCGAATATTCCCAGTGCAGTGGCGCGCACGGCTACGCAGGCTTTGAGTTTGTCCACATTGCCTTTTGTTTTGGCGCTGGCTGCACAGCCGCTAAAACAGGCCTTAAGCGCTGCCCCTAATTTGGCCCATGGCCTGAGTGTTGCAGACGGACACTTGTGTTGCGCAGCGGTGGCCGGTGCCCAACAGCGTGATTTTCGCCGCTGGGAATCGGTTTTGTAAGGGCGAAGCTGGCCCTATTTCTTGAAAAACTGATTGAACAGTTGTTTGGCGGCTTCACCATTCTCGCCACCCATTTTGCGATCGATCAACTCTTTGGCTTTGTCTTCTACTTTGTCTTTGGCTTTTTCCTTGGCAATGTCTTCGATAACCCGGAAGTCTGGGAGGCAGCTGGTGGCACCGACGCTGTCAAAGTTCGCTTTGCAGCGAATAGGAATGTCGCGATTAAGTAGCTTTTCGTTATTTATTTTACACGCCATCGCGTCTTGGTCGGCTTGGGCGAGGCGTGTGTTTAAGACCACATCAAAGCTATCGCTGCTTAAGTCGACTTTGCCGTTACCGCGAAGGGCGAGTTTAGTCACCCCAGCATTGAGTTGTTCAATTTTAGCCACGCCCTTGGTAACAACAATTTTTGTGGTCGCGTCTTTAAGGTCGGTGTACAGCGGCCAATTATTGGGGTCGAAGGTTTCTTGCTGAAGACGGTTAACGAGTTGGCAGAATGCGCGTTCAATATTCATATTATTTAAGCGCAGCTGTTGGGCAGAGAGCACAATATTGCCGTCGAGGTTCTTTTTAATGCTGCTAATAGTTGCTCCGTTGGTGCTTAAATTAAGGTCAACGTCGCTCAAGCCAGACAGCTCCTGGCTAATTTCTAAAGCTGTGAGTACTTTGCCAATAGGTAGTTGCTTGCTGTCGGCCTTAAATTGAAATTTGGGGGCAGTCGCGCGGGTATCGATCTCGGCGGCAATCGTAAACGGACTGTCATAGACTAGGCCGCTAGCAGGGCTAAGCTGAGTAATGCCTTGCTTGGCCGACAGTTTTAGCTTCAGATTCTTGAATGGCAGTTGGCTGATAATAAGCTCGCCAGCGCCAATATTTGCTTCAATATTTAAGCTGTTCAGCATATCTCTGGGCAAGGCTATTTCGTCGCTGCTGGGCGACGGCGTCGGTGCGCTGGCCTTGTCTTTACTGCTGGTGGGTGAAGTCTCTTTTGCCGGCGGCAGATAATGATCAACATTGATTTTGTCTATATTCAGTGCCAATTTCGTGAGTTTTCCCTCACCTAGCGGTAGGCTGATATCACCGCTAATTGTGCTGGTGTCGAGGGTGGCAGTAAGGCCAGATATTACGATGAGTTTGTCATCGCCTTTAATTGTCGCGTTGACGCCAACCTTGCTCAGGCTATTTGCTTCTGCCATCTCGGGTAAGCTAATCGCGAGTGTTTTGGCGATTTTACGGAAATTGGCGGGGCTGAGCAGAACACTTGACTGATACGATAAGGGTTCAATAGTCGCCTGGGCATCGCCTTTGATACTAATGGTTTCGTCGCCAATGCTCGTTGTGAAAACCGTGCCGGTGCTGTTGATCTTATTTAAGGCGCTATCGATGCTAAGAGTAGAGGCCAGCGTGACTTGAGTATTGATGACGGGTTGTTTGGGTGCGCTATAGCTGAGTTCAGATTGCAGGCGCAGCAGGCCCGGCTCCCCACCCGGTTGAACTGTGCCGGTCAAATCTAAAGATTTCAGCTTTAGCTCGGTGCCGTCTTTGGCGCTGTATTGTAGGCTGGTGTCCTGCACATCGAGATTGCTTAACGACCAAATGAGTGCATCTTTCATATTTGCGGTGGCGGTGAGTTTAAGGCGAGTTTTCGCCGAGAGCTTGGCTTGGGCATTGCTGTGTTCAGCGCTTAGGCGAATATCGCCATCATTCACCACGAAGTTATCAAGAGTGTCATTGATCTGTAGTTTGGCATTGAGCTCAATGTCGGCGGCGAGATTTTGCTGAGCGTCTTTGAAGCTAACTTCACTACTGAGTCGCAGTGGAAACTCAGTGTTATTCAATTGAATGTTCTCGCCACTTAGGCTGAGATTCTTAAGGAGAATATCCTGTCCGGTTTGCGCGTTAACATAATGCACAGTGCTGTTGTCGAGCTGCAGTTTTTGAATGCCAAGGTCTTGCTTGGCGCTGCTTTGCCCGCTGGGTGTGGTTTCGGTTGTTTTTGTTTGGTTGCCTATTTTACTCCAATTGCCGACGCCGTTTTTGTCGACGACTAAATTAGCATTTAGGCCGCTGAGTTTTACGCCTTGAATGACTAACTGCTTTTGCAATAAAGGTTTGAGTGCCACCGCGAGCTGGGCTTGCGTAAAGCGCAGGAGCTCAGCGCTGGCTGTGTCTGGTGACGCTGGGGTCGCTAGGCTAGCCTCGCCCACGGCAATTTGAATATTAGGGAATATCTGCCACGACAAATCACCGTCTAAGTGGAGGATGAGGCCCTGGTCTGCGGCCAATTTTTCAATTTCGTCTTTAAAGGTATTTGGATCTATCCAAAAGACGAGCGCGGCGAGGGCGCTGCCCGCTAATATCACCACACTGAGTAAACCAATAAGGGTGTATTTTAATGCGGTGGGCATACGTCTCTCCGTGATGTTTTATTGTGGCGTGCTAAGTAACGAGAAACACGCTAATGAATTTATTGGACAGGCCAGCCCAGATAAGTTCTATGTAGAAAATTCATCTTAGCCCAATATAGTCAAATTCGAGCAAAGCCTGTGCCATTGATGCTAGCTCACCGTCATTTTACGCAAGAATCGGGTGGTAGGATGTCGAGTCCATGGGCAAACTGAGAACACGACAAAAAAGGTGCTAGCGCCAATGAGCGAACAACATATTAATTACCAACGGGTTGCCAAGGCAATCCGTTACCTTGCCGAGCGGCAGTTAGCACAGCCAAGCTTGGCGGAGCTGGCGAATTACGTGGGGTTGAGTGAATACCATCTGCAGCGAGTATTTGCTGAGTGGGCGGGTATTTCGCCCAAGCAGTTTCTGCAATTTCTGACCAAGGAGCGCGCTAAACAGCAGTTGCGCAGCAATAGTGTGCAGGGCGCAGCGCTGGATAGCGGTTTAAGTGGTAGTAGTCGCCTGCACGATTTAATGATTAAAGCCGAGTGCATGACCCCTGGTGAATACCGCCGACTGGGCGCTGGACTGCAGATAACTTACGGTGTGCAGCAGTCGCTATTCGGTTGCTGCTTAATTGCCCAGACAGGGCGCGGGGTGTGTAAAGTAGCCTTTTTTGACCAGACCAGTGATGAGCCTGCGGTGGTTCAAGAATTACAAAAAGAATGGCCGGCAGCTGAATTACTGCGCGATCAAGAAGCTGTTGGCTCCGTGTTTACTCGGATATTTTCTGGAGCCACAGCCAGTACTGCGCCTTTGCGCGTTTTGTTAAAGGGCAGCGAGTTTCAGTTAAAGGTGTGGGAGGCCTTATTGGCGATACCTGAAGGCGAGGTGTGTTCTTATCAGCAATTGGCGGGTGCCATGGGGGTCGCTTCATCTGTTCGTTCGGTGGCGAGTGCCATCGCTCGCAATCATATCGCCTATCTCATACCCTGCCACCGGGTGATTCGCAGCACTGGCGAGTTCAGCCAATACCGCTGGGGGGCAGAGCGCAAACAGGCGATTTTAGTGCATGAGGCGGCGCGCGCAGCTAAGCCTGCTTGCTGAGAATTAGGCTTATTGTCGACGTCGGATCATTTTAGCGCAGGGTGGTTTGAATTGTAGTGACGGCTTAAATGCGTAATTTAGATTGCCATAAATTACGCATTTCTCTTGTCGTGGCTCGCGCATCCCCCTAGACTTGGGCCTGTTGGAAATTTAAACAGGACAGTCTTCGCCTATGTTGCTGGAAAACTCACCGCAAAATACCACTATGCCGCTGACTCTACCGAGGCTTTTCGGGTGGGCCGCGCAGCAATTTGGCGCTAAAGTTGCCATTCGCGAAGCGGGTCGCGACATTTCTTATACCGCTCTCAACGATTTACGCCGGTGTGCTGGCCGTGCCTTTATGGCAATGGGGCTTGGGCATGGTGACCGGGTGGCCATTTGGGCGCCAAACAGTGCCGAGTGGATCGTGGCCGCGGCGGGCGCTCAGTCAGTAGGCGCTATTCTTGTGCCACTGAACACCCGTTTGCAGGGCAGCGAGGCCGCCGATATATTGGCTCGCGCTGGCGTTACTGTGCTGCTTACTGTAACAGAGCTAGAAAAGGGTGAGCCGCTGGCGATGCTAGCGGACCAAGCTCTGCCAAATTTGCAGCAGCGAATTTTGCTGCCGTCTACTGCCACAGGCAGTGTTGCTACAGCAATAAGCTGGGCAGATTTTTTGGCAAGCGCGTCGCCGCAAGACGACGCCAAATTCATTGCCGCCGAGCGGGCTGTAAATCCTTTTGATAGCGCCGATATGCTGTTCACCTCGGGTACCACTGGCAAGGCCAAGGGCGTCTTGTGCAGCCATGAGCAGAACATTCGGGTATTCCAGAGTTGGAGTGCGACGGTTGGGCTGCGCAGCGACGACAATTATTTAATTGTGAATCCCTTTTTCCACTCTTTTGGTTATAAAGCCGGGTGGTTGGCGGCAATTATCAGTGGCGCGACCATTTTGCCGGTGGCGAAGTTTGATAAGCGTAGCGTGTTGGAGACCATTGAGCGCGACAAAGTGACGATGTTGCCGGGCGCACCCTCGCTGTATGAAATGCTCTTGAATGCACCCGAGCGTGGTGACTACGACTTGTCGAGCCTGCGCCTGGGCGTCACGGGAGCCGCGTCTGTGCCGGTGCAGCTGGTGCGGGATATGCGAGATATTCTCGGATTTGAAACCGTGGTTACCGCCTATGGCTTGACTGAGTCCACTGGCGTGGTCAGTATTTGCCGCCCAGAGGACGAGCCAGAAACCATTGCCAGCACCTCGGGGCGCGCGATTGAGGGCGTCGAGTTGATCTGCGCCAATCCCAACACCGGCGAAGAAGTGCCTCGCGGTAGCGAGGGCGAGGTTTGGCTGCGAGGCTATAACGTGATGCAGGGCTATTTTGATATGCCTGAAGCCACCGCCGAAGCCATTACTGCCGACGGCTGGTTGAAGACCGGCGATATTGGCGTAATGGACGAGCGTGGCTATTTGCGTATTACCGATCGTTTGAAAGACATGTACATCATGAACGGCGAGAATGTATACCCCGCCGAAGTTGAGAAAGTCTTGTACGGCTTGTCTGGGGTTGCACAGGTTGCGGTCATTGGCGTGGCCAAGGCACCGCAGGGCGAAGTGGGTATGGCCTTTGTGGTGAAAAAGACAGCCAGCGATTTAAGTGCGCAGGCGGTAAGCGAATACTGCGCCCAGCACTTGGCTAGGTATAAGTGCCCCTTTTACGTTGAGTTTGTTGAGGCTCTACCGCTAAATGCCTCGGGCAAAGTGTTGAAAACAGAATTGAAAACCCTAGCCGCAGGTCTGTTGGGCGGTAAAAACCAGAATAGCTAAGGTAAATAACGATGACAGAACTCGAAGGCGACGATCATTTACGCCCCGCGCCATCTCAGCATATGGATGAGGTCGACCACCGCATAGTCGCTCATTTGCGCCGAGACGGGCGCATGGCTTTTAAGGCCCTGGCTACTGAATTGAGTTTGACCGAGGCCACGGTGCGTTCACGAGTACGTCGCCTTGAAGAGGGTGATAGCTTGCGGGTTGTGGCGGTGACGGACTACGAGGCGGTCGGCTATTCCATGATGCTGGCGGTGGGGATTCAAGTTGAAGGGCGTCCCGCTGATGCTGTTGCAAATGATTTGGCGGCCTTCCCTGAGGTGTTTTCGGTGTGCCAGGTGGTGGGCACCTTGGACATTGAAACCTTGGCGGTTGCAAAGGATCAGGAGAGTCTTGCCGAGTTGCTGGTGCGTTTAGGTGCGGTGCCGGGCGTGCGCAAATTGGAGCCGTCGGTGGCGCTGGATGTGTTAAAAAATCAATCGAATTGGGTGCCCTTTGGGCACGGTGTTTAGGGCGGTGACCGTGGCTAAGAAGCAATTAGACGAACTCGACCGTAAAATTCTTGATGGTTTGGCCCAAGACGCCCGGATTAGCAATCGCAAAATTGCCGCCGATTTAGGTATTACCGAGGGCACCGTGCGCAGCCGCATCAAGCGGATGGAGAGCGAGGGGCAGGTGCGGATCACCGCCATGACCAATATCGCTCGCTTGCGCAATCCGACTCTTGCTTATATTTGGGTAGAGGTTGAGCGCAGCGCGCAGTGCGATGATGTCGCCGAACAACTTGCGGCTGTGCCTGAGATTGGTTTTGTCGGAAAAATGCTGGGCCGCTCGGATATTTTGGCGATTACCCTCGTGCGAGATAATGCCGAATTAGCGCACTTCTTACACAGTAAAATCACCGGTTTGCCCGGCGTGCGCCGTACAGAATGTTCCTTAGGAGTGAATTTTGTTAAGCATGACTATCGTATGAGCCGTATTGTCGACGGCTGAACCCTGTTGCATGAGCGCTGCTGGTTGCCGCAACAAAGCGAGACTGCCGTTGTCTACTTGATGCATGATTTCTGGTGAAAATAGTAAAATCACAGAACGGAGCCACAATGAACGAGACGCAGCAAATCCCTGAAGAGACGCAGTTAGACTACGCCGGATTCTGGGTGCGAGTGTGGGCGTCCATTATTGATACCGTGCTTTTTGGTCTCTTGCTGATGCCTGTTTTCGCGTTAACAATGGGGGAGGCTCAGTGGTCGAGTATCGAGCGCGATGGCATGCACGCCTCGACCATGAGTTTTCAAAGCATGGGTATGAGCGGTGGCGTAAGTGTGCTGCTTAACTACATTCTGCCAGCGATCGTTGTCATTATTTTCTGGACGTATAAGTCTGCAACACCGGGGAAACTGCTGCTGAAAATTCGAATCGTCGACGCCAAAACCGGCGGTAAACCTAGCACTGTGCAATGGCTAATTCGCTATATTGGCTATTATGTTTCCGCCTTTGTGTTTATGTTAGGTTTTATTTGGGTTGGGTTTGATCGGCGTAAACAGGGTTGGCACGACAAGCTTGCCAGTACGGTTGTAATTAGCGATAAGGCAAAACAACCGGTGAAATTCCAAGGCTAATTCTGCCTGTTAGGGTGAGTGATTTTTACCGGAGTGAATTAAGCTCAAGCACGGGCATAGACTTGTATTTGCCATTCTAGCAGCAGCTACTCACGGTTAGGCTAAGCGGAGGTTATTGCTCAATGCGCGCTCACGATCAAGGCGGCGCAGACCGGCTTGCAGTCGTGCGCGTAACTCATCTCGTGCTGCCGGTTTGCAGATGAAATCATCCGCACCCGCATCTATTGCCTCAATCATGTCTGATCGGTCGCAACGGCCGGTCAGCATAATAAAATAGGGATCTCCCATCGCTGGGCTCTGACTGACACTCTCACAAACGGCTAGGCCACTCATGCTCGGCATTTGCCAGTCACAGATGACAATGTCCACGTGTTTTACCAGTAGAATTTGTAGGGCGTTACTGGGCTTGTCGCAACAAATGGTGGTGAAGCCCAAGCTCTTAAGTATGATTTCTAGGCGATAAAGCTCGCTGGGGGTGTCGTCTATAAGCATGACTCTTGCCGTTGGTATTGTATTTACCTGCCGCCCGCTGTCGCTCATATTTTTGTAATCCTCCTTACCGGTAATTGCAGTAGTTCGATATGCAAGCTTCACGCCTGATTTTAAGTTGTTGATATAGAAGGGTTGTTTTGCTTGTTTCGGGCGCGGCTAGCAATTTGCGAGGCGTTGCGCCTTGCGTTTTAGTTGGCGCTGCTAGTGAGGGCTAAAGTTTGTTAACATGCGCCGCCGGGCTGCCATTGAAGTAACTATTTATTTTGTGATTGGCGGTATTCATATGTAGAATGTGCAGCCTATTTCCGTATAAGCCAGAGACGAGTGTTCCATGAATTCCGATAAGCCCCTATATATTGCCTACGCCGGTCCTCTGTTGTTGGAGACGCCGCTGCTAAATAAGGGGTCGGCGTTTACTGAAAAGGAGCGCCGCAGTTTCAATCTGATGGGACTGTTGCCGCCGCGCTACGAAAATATTGACGAGCAAGTTGAGCGCGCTTATCTGCAATACTGCAGTTTCGAGGAGCCGATTAACAAGCATATCTACCTGCGTGCAGTACAGGACAATAACGAAACTCTGTTTTATCGTTTGCTCAACGATCATCTCGAAGAAATGTTACCGATTATCTATACGCCGACGGTGGGTGAGGCGTGTGAACACTTTTCCGATATTTATCGCAGTGCGCGGGGCATTTTCGTGTCTTATGAAGATCGTGGTTACATGGACGATATTCTGCACAGCGTCAGCAAGGATCGCGTTAAAGTATTGGTGGTAACCGACGGTGAGCGCGTGCTGGGCCTCGGTGACCAAGGTGTCGGTGGCATGGGTATCCCCATTGGCAAGTTGTCGCTATACACCGCGTGCGGCGGCATCAGTCCAGCCTACACCCTGCCAGTTGTGCTCGATGTGGGTACTAACAACCAGAGCCTGCTCGACGATCCGATGTACATGGGCATGCGCCATCCGCGTATCGGTAGGGAAGAGTACGACGAATTTGTTGATCAGTTTATTGCGGCTGCGCAACAGCGCTGGCCCGGCGTGCTTATTCAGTTTGAAGATTTCGCCCAACCCAATGCCATGCCTATTTTGCAGCGTCACAAAGACAGTGCTTGCTGTTTTAATGACGACATTCAAGGTACCGCAGCGGTAACCTTGGGTACCGTGCTGTCGGCATGTAAGCGTAAAGGCGAGCGCTTGCGGGACCAAAATATTGTGTTTGTCGGTGCTGGTTCGGCGGGCTGTGGTATCGCGGAGCAATTGATTCGCGCAATGGTGGAGGAGGGGCTAACTGACGCCGAGGCGCGCTCGCAACTTTATATGGTAGACCGCTTCGGTCTCGTCAGTCAGGGTATGACAGGTTTACTGGACTTTCAGGAGGCGCTCGCGCAGCCAGCCCAGCTGGCTTGGCAGTGCAACGGGCTTGATTACCCTAGTTTGCTCGATGTGGTCAGCAATGTTGATGTGGGTGTGTTGGTTGGTGTATCAGGTAAGCCGGGATTGTTTACTGAAAATGTTATTCGTCAGCTGCATCGCCGCTGTGCCCAGCCCATTGTGCTGCCGTTAAGCAATCCGTCGCGTCATGTTGAGGCGCGTCCCGAGCAAATTTTGCAGTGGACCGATGGTCAGGCGATTGTCGCCACCGGCAGTCCCTTTGCGCCAGTGGAGTATAAGGGCGAGCGCTACGAGATTTCCCAGTGCAATAACAGCTATATTTTTCCTGGTATCGGTTTGGGGGTGGTCGCCAGTAAGGCTCGTCGGGTGAGTGATGGCATGCTAATGGCGGCTAGCCGCTGCCTTGCTGAGGCATCTAGCGCTCATCATGCCAGCCGTAATGTGGTATTGCCGCCCCTGACCGCGCTGGCTGAATTAAGTAAAGCGATCGCCTTTGCGGTAGCTAAGGTTGCTCAGGCCGAAGGCCTCGCTAGCGAGCGCAGCGACGACGAGTTGCGTGGCGATATTGAGCGTAATTTTTGGACGCCGCAATACCGTGAATATCGCCGTATTGCAGCGCGGGCGCGCTGAGCTAAGGTTCAGACTTTTCGATATCCTCATTGTCGCGGCGCAGCCTTCGCGCCCGCGGCTGTGCTCAATCTTCAGTGCTTGATCCGGCGGCAATACTCCCCTGCGCTGTCAGTTGCATAGGCCGCAAGGTCATTGACACGCCCACAGTAAGTGGGTGATTTCTCCTCATTTGGCTCCTCTATTAACTCTTTCGGTTAAAACGCCTGCTGCGAAACAAGCCTTGTGGGTGGGTATTGCTATTCACGATGACGATAATCCTTAATCTAGAGTTAAATATTGCAATAATTTATGTTTTGCGCATTTAATTGGTGTTATATTTACGTATATCGTAATTCAGGCCGGTCGTCGACTTTCTTTTTGGGCGTCCTGCCGTTACACATCATTCCCGTATTGGGTGAATAAAAGGAGCGCTCGTGAATAAGCAAATGAGTCTGCAGGAGATGGTTGGTCAGTTGCGAGACGGCATGACCATTGGTATTGGTGGCTGGGGCCCGCGTCGCAAGCCGATGGCGCTGATTCGCGAGATTCTTAAATCCGACTTGAAAGATTTAACAATCGTTGCCTACGGTGGTGCCGATGTCGGCATGCTGTGCGCAGCGGGTAAAGTACGCAAATTGGTGTTTGCCTTTGTGTCCTTGGATTTCATTCCCTTGGAGCCCTATTTTCGGGCAGCCCGCCAGAGCGGTGAATTGGAGGTGATGGAGATTGACGAGGGCATGATGCTCCTCGGCTTGCGCGCTGCAGCGTGGGGTTGCCCGTTTATTCCTACCAAAGTGGGCTTGGGCACCGACGTCATTAAATTTAATCCCGATATAAAAGTCATCGACAGCCCTTACGACGACAAAGAGTGGGTTGCTATGCCTGCACTCAAGCTTGATGCCGCGCTAGTTCACGTTGATCGCGCCGATGTGCGCGGCGTTTGTCAGATCAAAGCACCGGATCATCATATGGATGACTGGTTTGTGCGCGCCGCTGCTAAAACCTATGTGACGTGTGAGGAAATCGTGGAGGCCGATGCCTTTGCCGAGCCGGCCGATGCTCGTCTTGTCTTTTGGGAGCGCAATTTCACTAGCGGCGTTGCACTGGTTCCCGGTGGCGCCCACCCGTCATCGTGCAGTCCCAATTATGGTTTTGATATTCCGCACTTCCAAGAATACAACGCCTCGGCCAAAGAGGGTGGTTTTGCCGCCTATTTTGACAAATACATTAAAGACAGTAGCGAAGAAGAATATCAGGCCAAAGTTGGCGGCTTAGATGCCATTCGTAAACTGCCCCAGCCCGTCTATTAATCGGTTAACAGGAGAGAATTGAAATGAGTACACCTGCAAGCGATTACAGTTTGGCGGAGTTGATGATTTGCGCTAATGCCCAGGCCTATGCCAATGACGGCGAAGTATTGGTTACCGGCATCGGCGTTTTGCAGCGCCTTGCGGCAAGTCTGGCAATGCTGACCACGAATCCCGGCATTATGATGACAGACTCGGAAGCATGGATTTTATCCACGCCAAATCCAGTGGGTAAACGGCCCGCAGACTTTGTGCAGATGAACGAAAACTGGATGGGTTTTAGTCGTATTTTTGACAATGTGTGGAGCGGCCGTCGTCACCTTACCGGTGGCCCGACCCAGATTGACCGCTTCGGTCAGTCGAATATTTCGGCCATGGGTGGCGACTACCAAAAACCCAAAGTCCAAATGTTGGGTGTGCGGGGTTTTCCCGGTAACTCTATCTGCCACGCCAATAGCTATATGGTGCCTGCTCACGGCAAGCGCGTATTTATTGAAGGCGAGTGCGACGTGGTTTGCACCATCGGCTATAACCCCGAGCGTCTGCCCAAGGGCTATAGCTTCGACGAGATTGATTTGCGCTGTGTCTACACCAACTTGGGTGTATTCGATTTTAACGGCCCGAATCGCCAAATGCAGATTGTTAGCCTGCATCCCGGCGTTAGCGTAGAAGAAGTGATCGAGAACACCGGCTTTGAAGTGCATGTGCCGGCTTCGATTGCTGTAACTACCGCGCCAACCGAGGAGCAGTTAGACATTATTCGGCAAATGGATCCTCATAATCTGCGCAGCAAGCAGCTGAAGGATAATCCGCCGGGCGTGCGGGCGTGATACTGGAAAACGCTGGACGGGAGACGGGAGGCGCTAAGGGCTGCTTCTGCGTCTTCCGTCTCCCATCTAGCGTAACGCGAACAAGGCAAAGTGCATGTCAAACCTACTAAACACCCGCATCACCGAACTCCTCGGCTGCCGCTACCCTGTTATTCAAACGGCGATGGGCTGGGTGGCTGATCCTAATCTGGTGGCCGGTACAGGCAATGCCGGTGGCTTTGGCTTTCTCGCTGGTGCGACGATCCCTCCTGCGCAAATGGAAGCCGATATTCTCAAAGTAAAGTCGCTTACGGATGCGAACTTTGGCGTTAACTTTCATATGTATCAGCCGAATGCCGTAGAGATTGTCGACCTTGTGATTAAACACAAGGTTAAGGCAGTGAGTTACTCGCGCTCGCCGGGTAAGGACATGGTTGCCAAATTAAAAGATGCCGGTGTGGTGTGTATGCCAACCGTCGGTTTGCCTAAGCACGCTATCAAAGCAGTAGAAATGGGCGCTGACGCAGTCACGGTTCAGGGCGGCGAGGGTGGTGGTCACACCGGCTCGGTACCCACAACATTATTATTGCCCCAGGTGGTTGATGCCGTGGGCGCGCAAGTGCCTGTGCTCGGCGCGGGCGGATTTAAAGATGGTCGCGGCTTAGTTGCGGCTATGGCTTTCGGGGCCGATGGCATTGCCATGGGTACCCGCTTTTTATTGACCAAAGAAAGCCCGGTTCCGGATGCGACGAAGCAGCGTTATCTCGATTGCAAAAACCCCGCCGAGATTATCGTTTCTCAAGCGCTCGACGGTATCCAGCAGCGCATGATTCTCAACCGGTTTTTAGGTGAGTTAGAGCGCGCTGGCAACCTCAAAAAATTAGTGATCGCACTGCGCAATGGTTTGGCATTTCGTAAATTCACCGGCGCTAGTATTTTTGGTCTACTGAAATCAGCGCTGGCAATGAGTAAAGACGGTGACCTTACGCCAGCGCAAGCCATTATGTCGGCCAATGCACCCATGATCATTCAAAAGGCCATGGTTGATGGGCGGCCTGATGACGGGGTTTTACCGTCTGGTCAGGTAGCTGGCGTCATTGACCAATTATTGAGTTGTGAAGAATTAATTAGCGGCCTGGTAGCAGAAGCCGAAGCCCAATTACAGCGTCTGTGCACGCAGGGAGCAAACCAATGAGTCTGCCATTTTCTACCCGTATCGATAGCGGCATTGCCGAAGTTATTTTTAATCATCCGCCCGTTAATGCCTTTAACAGTGCGGGTTGGTTGGCGATTGCCGCCGAGCTAAATGCCTTGGGTGAAAACCCGGATGTACGCGCCATTATTATTGCCGCTGAAGGCCGTGGTTTTTGCGCAGGCGTCGACATAAAAGAATTGGCCGCCAACAGCGCCATGATCACCAAAGTAAACAAGGGTAATTACGATACCTTTAAAGCCATTCATCGCAATCCCAAGCCGGTTATCGTTGCAGTGCACGGTTTTGTATTGGGTGGCGGCATCGGTATTAGCGGCGCAGCCGATGTTTTAGTTGCCTCGGAATGCGCGACTTTCGCGGTGCCCGAAGTGGATCGCGGCGCCATGGGCGGCGGCGCGCACTTGCAGCGCATGTTCCCTGTGCAAAAGGTTCGCTACATGTACTTCACTGGTGAGCCTATCGACGCTCAAGAAGCCTACCGCCTAGGTGCAGTCGAAAAGGTTGTTCCCCGTGACCAGCTGCTTGATACCGCCAGAGATATCGCCCGCAAAATTGCCGCGAAATCACCGCGCATGGTACAGCTTGCTAAAGAAGCACTTAACGGCATTGAAGACGGCAACCTAGAAGATAAATACCGCTGGGAGCAAGGCTTTACCCAAGAGGCTTATGCGGATCCAGATTCCCAAGAAGCTAAAGATGCGTTTGTAGAGAAGCGCGACGCGAAATTCTAAGGTAATGGGAGATGCTAGACGGGAGATGGGAGACGCAAAAGAACGTGGTTTTGCGTTTTCCGTCTCCTGCCTAGCGTACTGCGAATAACGGGATACATCATGCAACTCGAATACACCGAACAACAAAACGCCTTCCGCAAAGAGGTCCGCGCTTGGCTGGCGGCTAACGTGCCTACAGAGCCGCTACAGAGCTTCGACACCGAGCTGGGATTTCAGCAGCACCGCGAGTGGGAGGCCAAGCTCTACGAAGGTCGCTGGGGCATGATTACCTGGCCGGAAGAAATGGGTGGTCGCGGCGCCGATTTATTGCAGTGGCTAATTTTTGAAGAAGAGTATTACGCCGCGCGGGCGCCGCTGCGGGTGAACCAAAACGGTATTTTCTTGCTTGGCCCCACCTTAATGGAATACGGCACCGACGAGCAGAAAAAGCGTTTTTTAAATGGCATGGCGACAGGTAAAGATATCTGGTGTCAGGGCTGGTCTGAGCCCAATGCCGGTTCCGATATGGCGGCCATTCGCTCCACAGCAACATTGAGCGAAGACGGTAGCCATTACATTATCAACGGCCAAAAAACCTGGTCTACCCGCGCGGTGTGGGCGGATTGGTGCTTTGGTATGTTTCGCACTGATCCAGCCTCAGAGCGTCATAAAGGCCTGACCTTTATTCTGGTGCCGCTGGCAACTGAAGGCATTACCGTGCGACCGATTCCCCAATTAGATGGCTTGCCGGGCTTTGCCGAGATCTTTTTTGATAACGTCAAAGTACCCGTCGACTGCCGCTTAGGTGGTGAAGGCGAGGGCTGGAATGTGGCGATGGCCACCGCCGGATTTGAACGCGGCTTAATGCTGCGTTCGCCAGCGCGTTTCCAAGAAACCGCTAAGCGTCTAGTGAATTTATACAAAGCCAATCAGGAATCTGCTGATCAGGACCCCGCCGTGCGCGATGCGGTTTTACGCGCTTATATGGATGCCGAAGCCTACGCTTTAACGACCTATCAAACCGCTTGTCGCTTAATACAGGGCGGTAAAATTGGCGCAGAGGCGTCGACCAATAAAATATTTTGGTCTGAGCTAGATCAGCAAATGCACGGCTTGGGATTGAAAATTTTGGGTGCCCGCGCTGAATTACTGCCCCATGCGCCAGATGCCGGTGAAGTGGGTAGTTGGTTAGATGGCTGGCTGTTTGCGCAGTCGGGGCCGATATACGCAGGTACCAATGAGATT
>TARA_R110001599_G_scaffold68444_1_pt1 | contig 71664 bp, 66 predicted proteins | sample TARA_R110001599 | Tara Oceans TARA_R110001599 (sample SAMEA4398360) | marine metagenome | biome: Polar Biome; feature: [MES] marine water layer (ENVO:01000295) within the mesopelagic zone...; material: water (ENVO:00002006), including particulate matter (ENVO:01000060) such as...... | reverse complement strand
GGTTGCCTTGGCTTCCGCCCCATCCGTTTCCGGATCAATCCGCACCCACAGAATAACAGACCCGGCATCCACCGCACGGGCGAAATCTTCGGTATGCGGGGTCGATGTGACTTCTTCGATGAATTCACGCAGTGCCACGGCACCAACCCCTGCACCAACGGCCAATGCCACGGGGGCGGTTGCCGCACCGCCAAACAGGGCAATGGCGCCTGATGCTACAATCGGCACCTCGTATTTTGCTTCGCCAACCAATGCGGTCAGAACATCGGACCAGGACCGTCCGTCTGATCCGGCAACATCAATCGATTCGTGCGAACTTAAAACCGACAGATCCGTGCGCGAAAATCCGCTGTCGCGCAATTCGCGAATCGCGGCATCAAAGCCGTCCTTGGTATTGAACAATCCAACCAGTTCCGGTGCCTGACGGGTCGCTTGGTCTGCTGCCATCTTCTTATCTCCTTGGTCACTGGTTTTTCGTCGCAATCCGGGCCATCATAGGCCCTTGACCGAACGCATTATACTTTAACATATTCTATGGAAATTCAGGCGTTGCAATGGCATAGGTCAAAAACTATTGCTTGGCCGTCTGATCTCCTCGTCAATGTCTTCAGGGTTTGATATCACACTCGTCATGAACAAAATCGCCGATCCATCCAATACCAAATCCACCGCACTTTCGTTTGATACCGAAGGTGCGACTCCGATGATGATGCAGTTCCTTGAAATTAAGGAACAGTATCAGGACTGCCTGCTATTTTATCGGATGGGCGATTTCTATGAATTGTTTTTTGACGATGCCGTCAAGGCCGCCGAAGCCCTTGATATCGCGCTGACAAAACGGGGCAAGCATCAGGGCACCGAAATTCCCATGGCCGGTGTTCCGGTTCATAGCCACGAAAACTATCTTCAGCGCCTGATCCGCAAGGGTTTCCGTGTTGCCGTCTGTGAACAGATGGAAGACCCGGCCGAAGCCAAAAAACGCGGTGCCAAATCCGTGGTTAAACGCGGTGTCGTCCGCCTGATCACGCCCGGCACCCTGACCGAAGACAGCCTGCTGGATGCCCGGCGCCATAACTATCTGGCCGCCGTATCGGAAATACGTGGCAAGGTCGGGCTGGCCTGGCTTGATATGTCGACCGGTGATTTTTATGTCCAGCCAAGTGACATGGGCGGATTATCCGCCGCCCTTGCCCGGCTTGACCCGGGCGAACTTCTGATATCGGACAAGCTTCTGAACCGTTCAGACATGTTTGATATCTATACTGATTACAAAGACGTCATCACGCCGCAGCCCGCATCGCGTTTTGATGCAGATAACGCCCAGCTTCGCCTGAAAAAGCTTTACGAAGTTGCTGCTCTTGATGCATTTGGCGGCTTTGAAATTGCCGAATTATCCGCCGCCGGGGCGCTGATTGATTATGTCGATCTGACCCAGAAGGGCCAGATGCCGCGCCTTTCCCCACCACAACGGCTGGCACAGGGCGCCGCGATGGAAATTGATGCGGCCACCCGTCGCAGTCTGGAACTGACCCAGACCCAATCGGGTGAACGCAAGGGATCGTTGCTATCCGTGATCGACCGTACCCGTACCGGGGCCGGGGCGCGCCAATTGGCGGCACGTTTGTCGGCCCCGCTCACCAATGCTGGTGACATCAATAAACGTCTTGATCTGGTCAGTTATTTCCATGATCGCGATGGCTTGCGGTCCGATCTGCGCGCAGCATTGTCGGAATGCCCCGATATTGAACGCGCCCTTTCGCGCCTGTCGATTGGGCGCGGCGGCCCGCGTGATTTGGCGGCGATGCGCGATGGTCTGGCTTGTGCCTTTGCGATTGGCAACCTGTTACAGAAACCCGATGGCGGCAATGACGGCCTGACAACCCAACCACCCGCTTTGGCCGACCATCTGACCGCTATGGGCCATCACGGCGATCTGGTTGATCTTTTGCGCCGCGCCCTTGGTGAAAGCCTGCCATTGATGGCGCGTGATGGCGGGTTCATCGCCGGGGGGTATCACCCGGCACTTGATGAACTGCGCATGCTGTCAAGCGAAAGCAAGAAGCTGATTGCCAATCTGCAAGCCCGCTATATCGAACAAACGGCGATTTCCAGTCTTAAGGTCAAACATAACAACGTACTTGGCTATTTCATCGAAGTTCCAGCCAAACAAGCTGACAAGATGATGGATGTCGATGAGTTTATTCATCGTCAAACCATGGCCAATGCGGTGCGTTTCACCACGGTCGAATTGTCCGAACTTGAAAGCAAGGTCTCCAAGGCCGGGGATCAGGCACTGGCGCTTGAACTTGAACTGTTCGACACCTTGGTCACAGGCGTGCTTGAACATGCCGATCCGATTGCACGCTGCGCACAGGCGCTTGCTGGGCTGGATGTTTCCGCCGCCCTGGCCGAATTGGCCCGTGATCAGGGATGTGTCCGCCCCAATATCGATGAAAGCCTGGCGTTTGATATCCGCGCCGGGCGTCATCCGGTGGTCGAAGCCGCCCTTCGCGAAAATGCCAGTTCGCCCTTTGTCGCCAATGATTGCCGTCTCGAAGACGAACAAAGCCTGTGGCTGATAACCGGCCCGAACATGGCCGGTAAATCGACCTTCCTGCGCCAGAATGCCCTGATTGCGGTTCTGGCCCAGATCGGCGCGTTTGTTCCGGCGCAATCGGCCCATATCGGCGTGATTGACCGACTATTTTCGCGTGTCGGTGCGGCCGATGATCTTGCGCGTGGTCGATCGACCTTTATGGTCGAAATGGTTGAAACCGCCGCCATCCTTAATCAAGCCTCCAACCGGTCTCTGGTGATTTTGGATGAAATCGGGCGTGGCACGGCGACCTTTGATGGTCTGTCGATTGCCTGGGCGGTGGTTGAAAACCTGCATGAAATCAACAAATGCCGGGGCCTTTTCGCCACCCACTATCACGAACTGACCGCCCTTGCCGCCAAACTGGCCCATCTGTCGTGTCACACAATGCTGATCAAGGAATGGCAGGGCGAGGTTGTCTTTTTGCACGAAGTTGGTGCGGGCAGTGCGGATCGGTCCTATGGCATTCATGTTGCCCAATTGGCGGGCCTGCCCAAACCGGTGATCAAGCGCGCCGAACAGGTGCTTAAAACCCTTGAAAAGGGCCAACAGGGTGGTGCGGTTTCCAAACTGGCCGATGATTTACCACTTTTTGCCGCCGCGATTGAACAGGTCAAACAAGAAGAAAAATCCAAAACCCCGGCCTTGTCGCCAGAACAACAGGCTTTGCTTGATGCGGTAACGGAAATCGATCCCGATAATCTGACCCCGCGCGAAGCCCTTGATACGCTGTATCGTTTGCGTGCGATGCGCGACTGATCGGACGACACAGAAATAGTCGCGTGATAAATCCCGATAAATATCGGCCAACGCATTAAAAACAGGCACTTTGCCCTTATATCAGGCAGGTGCCTGTTTGTTTTTTGATGCTACACTGATGATGTCCGGCCAAACTTCTGGCGACAACTGGCACCATCAGGACGGCACGCCATATGCATTGGGGAAACCCGCAAAGGCAAACATGCCAAACCAAGACCTAATCCAGGGAAAACGCTTCAAGCCATGTACAAAGTCAAAAAACAGCGCGAGATCATCGACCGCCGCAAAATCTTTGGCGAGCTTGAAACCATTGCTGCCAACTCGGATCTGAAATCCTTCAAACAGCGCGCCGAGATTTTAAAACGTCTCAAGGCTGTGCTTGAAGATGGCCGTAATGTCATCCGCGCCCGGTTCGAAGAAAGCAATTCCGGCCAGGATGCCGTTTTTTCCAACAGTTTCCTGATCGATCAGATCATTCGCCTGATCCATGATTTTGCGCTGAAATTTGTCTATCCGCTGCATAATCCAACCAACGAACAACGCATGGCCGTTGTTGCAGTCGGCGGTTACGGGCGCGGTGATATGGCCCCGCATTCCGATGTCGATATTCTGTTCCTGTTTCCCTACAAACAAACCGCACACGGCGAACAGATTGTCGAATACATCCTTTATATGCTGTGGGATTTGGGGCTTAAGGTTGGTCATGCAACGCGATCCATTGATGATTGCCTGCGCATGGGCAAACAGGACATCACAATCCGCACCAACCTGCTTGAAAGCCGCTTTGTCTGGGCCGACGAAGAAGTCTATAAAACCTTTCGCACGCGGTTCATGGATGAACTGGTCAAAGGCACCGGCCTTGAATTCATCGAAGGTAAATTAAGCGAACGCGATGATCGCCATATCCGCATGGGCGATTCGCGCTATGTCGTCGAACCCAATGTCAAAGACGGCAAAGGCGGCCTTCGCGATCTTCATACCCTGTTCTGGATCGGCAAATACCTTTATCGCGTCAACAATCCGCTGGAACTGGTCGAGCAAAAAGTCCTGACCCGCAAAGAAGCCCAAGGATTCCTTAAGGCACAGAACTTCCTGTGGTCGGTGCGCTGCTGGTTACATTATCTGTCGGATCGCGAAGAAGACCGCCTGACATTTGATATGCAGCGCGATATCGCCGAACACCTTGGTTATACCGATCATGCCGGGGCATCTGGCGTCGAACGGTTCATGAAACACTATTATCTGATGGTCAAACATGTCGGCAATTTAACCCGGATTTTCTGTGCCGCCCTTGAAGAACGCCATCAACGCAAACCTCTGATCCGTTTCCCGGCCCGCTTTTTTGGCACCAAGGAAATCGACGGTTTTCAGTTGCGCAATGATCGCCTGACGGTCGAAAGCCTCGACGTTCTGAAAAATGATCCGATCCAGATCCTGCGCCTGTTTCTGGTCGCCCATCAAAACGGGGTTGGTATTCATCCCGAAACGCTACGCTGGGTCACCCAAAGCTTGAAAATGGTTGATCATAAGCTGCAAAAAAATCCGGCGGCGAACGAGGTTTTCCTCGAAATCCTGACCCATCGCGACAGACCCGATATCGTGCTGCGCAAAATGAACGAAGCCGGTCTTTTGGGCCGCTTCATCCCGGATTTCGGCCGTGTCGTCGCCCAGATGCAATACGACATGTACCACACCTATACCGTGGATGAGCATACCATCCGCGCGATTGGTGTCCTCAACCAGATCGAACGCGGCGAACTGGCCGAAGAAGCCCCCGTCGCCACCCGCATCATGGGAAAGGTGATTTCACGTCGTGTGCTTTATGTCGCGGCATTGCTGCATGATATCGCCAAGGGCCGGGGGGGCGATCATTCCGAACTGGGTGCCGAAGTTGCCGAAAAACTGTGCCCACGTCTGGGACTGTCGCCTGCCGATACCGAAACCGTTGCCTGGCTGGTCAAAGCCCATCTGTGGATGAGCCTGACAGCTTTCAAACGCGATTTGAACGACCCAACCACGATCAAGGCCTTTGCCGATCTGGTCCAGTCACAGGAACGTCTGCGCCTGTTGCTGTGTTTAACGGTTGCCGATATCCGCGCAGTAGGTCCGAATGTCTGGAACGGCTGGAAAGCAACGCTTCTACGCGAATTGTTCTATGCCACCAAGGATCGTCTGTCGGGTGGTTTGAATGCCGACAACCACGATTCGCGTGTGGCCCGCGCCCAGCAAGACCTGCGCGAAGCCCTTGCCAATTGCGATGCCGACTGGCCCGAACAGGATATCGAAGATTTCATTGATCGCGGTTATCCGTCCTATTGGCTAAGTTTCGATACCGAAACCCATGTCCGGCACGCCCATCTAACCCGCGATGCCAAGGCAAACGGAGCAGATATCACGGTCGACACCCGCATTGAAACCGATATCGATGCGACCGAAATCATCGTTCACACCACCGACCATCCCGGCCTGTTTTCCCAAATTGCCGGGGCGATGGCGCTATGCGGGGCCAATATTGTCGATGCCAAAATCCTGACCCTGGCCGATGGCATGGCGCTTGATACCTTCTTTATTCAGGACGCCAATGACGAGGCCTTTAACGATAAATCCAAACTGGAAAAACTGCGCGAAACCCTGGAACAGGTCATTTCCGGTCGCATCCGCCCCAGTCAGGAACTCGAACGCCGCCAGATCAAGGACAACAAACACCGCACCGCTGTTTTTAAGGTCGAACCAAACGTCATCATCGACAACAAGGCAAGCCGCACCCATACGGTAATTGAAATCACCGCACGTGACCGCCAGGGCCTGCTTTACGATGTCACCCGGACATTGCGCGACCTGTCATTGCAAATTGCTTCGGCGCGGATTTCCACCTTTGGCGAACGCGCGGTTGACGTCTTTTATGTCAAGGATGTCTTCGGTCTGAAGATCGACAGCCGCACCAAGTTCCTGCAGGTCAAGGAAACCCTGACCCAGGCCCTGCAAAACAGCTAGGGCTTATCGGCTTCACACGATGTCTGAGCTTTGCCCCAAAACACAAAATCCCCGCCCCTGTGATTGGCACAACGGCCAAATCGCCCCGGCGGGGATCCGTGTTCATTGGCGCAAAGCACCATGATCGAATTCTATGATTCTTAATCAGGGAAGTGTGAACGGACGAGGGCCGGGCTGATCCAGAACCTGATGTTACGACCTGTTGTCCCGTAACATCACTTTCCTCGGAGTGCAGCAGGTTGAGGTGGATCGCCTTTTATTCCCTCGTCCGATCATAATAGCAAAGGCTCGCGTCCCAACGAATCCTCAGCGAGTTGGAATTTATAAGGATTGAAAGGCATTTTCTGTGATGACGGTCACAACTCCTTGTCTTTTTTTACAAAAATCCAAAGACTTTCACAAAAGTTCAATGAAAAAGACCCCACCCGATCAACGATCCGATGCCCTTGCACCTGATGATCGCACAACGGGGCCAAACAGGAAGAACACCGTAAAGGCCCGGCGTTTCCCCCATTTCGGTAAGATATTTCCCCTTCAACACGCCGCCATTCCGCCGTCATTACGAGTTATTCACCTTCGGCTGGCAGATTTCATGAAATGATGGCAGCTATGATGCGGCCACCGCGCCGTTTATCTGCCTGATAAATATGTTCTTGTTCACAACCCTGTTCGGATTTGATCGCGAATGTCGCTCGTACGTTCCATTGCCACGGTCAGTGGCTTTACCCTGCTCTCGCGTCTTTTGGGCTTTACCCGCGATATCATGATTGCCGGGATGCTCGGTGCCGGCGGCATGGCCGATGCCTTTTTCGTCGCGTTCAAATTCCCCAACCTGTTCCGTCGCCTGTTTGGCGAAGGCGCATTTAACGCCGCCTTCGTGCCATTGCTGGCCGGTGACATCGAAAAACGCGGTATGGATGCGGCGCGCGAATTTGCCGCCCGTGCCATGTCGATGCTGGTGCTGATTACCGCTTTTCTGGTCGCGATCATTGAAATCATCATGCCTTGGGCGATGCATGTCTTTGCGCCAGGCTTTGCCGAAAACCCGGAAAAATTCGCGCTTGCCGTCGAATTATCGCGCATCACCTTTCCCTATCTGGCGTTAATTTCTGCTGTGGCGCTGATGTCGGGCGTACTCAACACCCTGCATCGCTATGCCGCCGCCGCCGGGGCACCGATTATCCTTAATATCTGTTTGATTGGTGCCATGCTGGGCCTGACACCGATGACCGAAACTCCGGCCCATGCCCTGTCATGGGGGGTGGCATTGGCAGGTGTGGCGCAATTTATCTGTCTGGTGATTGCATGCAAACGCGCCGGGTTTGCCATCAAATGGCAATTGCCGCGCATTGATGATCAGGTCAAATTGCTGGGCAAACGCATGATCCCGGGCATGATTGGCGCGGGCGTTTATCAATTGAACCTTCTGATCGATACCATGCTGGCTTCGCTGGTCGCCGACGGAGCCGTATCCTGGCTTTATTACGCTGACCGGGTGCATCAATTGCCGCTTGGCGTGATCGGCATTGCCATCGGCACAACATTACTGCCGACCCTGTCGCGCCAATTACAGGGATCGGACCCCAAAACCGCGATGTATAGCCAGAACCGTGGCATTGAAATCGCCCTGTTACTGACCCTGCCCTCGGCGATTGCGCTGGGGGTAATGGGAGTTCCGATCATCAATGTGCTGTTTGAACGCGGTGCCTTTGGCGCCAGTGAAACCCTTAAAACCGGCATGGCATTAACCATCTTTGCCTTTGGCCTGCCGGCCTCGGTTCTGGTCAAGGTCTTGGCACCAGGCTTCTTTGCCCGCGAAGACACCAAAACCCCGGTCCGCATCGGCATTACCGCCATGATGATCAATATCGTGCTGATCGTGGCTTTGATGCCGACATTTGGCCATCTTGGCATTGCAGCCGCCACCTCGACCTCGGTCTGGATCAATGCCGGAGCACTAGCCTGGATCCTGCACAAGCGTGGCGATCTTGTCTTTGATGACCGGCTTAAACGCCGGATGCCACGCATTTTACTGTGTTCGGTTCTGATGGGGGCGGCCCTGTGGTTTGCCATTGATCTGCTTTGGCAAAATGATGCGCTGTCAATCACGCGCATCTTCACCATGGCCGGTCTGGTATGCGGCGGGTTGCTGATCTATGGGGTTGCCGCACAGCTTTTAGGGGCGACCAGTTTCGCAGAACTCAAAACAACGCTCAAACGCCGCAAAACGGCCTGAACGCCTTAGTCTTTCGATAATTCCGGGTTATTTCGATCGTTTCGGGACAAGCCGCTTGACCAAATCCGGTCCGGCGGCTTAACTCCGCCCCGAAGATTTGCAAGCTCGTCCGCCGGCGGGAGTCCACATCCTGGCGGAGCCTGCAGGTCGCTCACCTTATTTATTGAAATGGACGATAGCGTTATGGAACGTATTTTTTCGGGTGCTCAGCCCACCGGTAACCTTCATCTTGGCAACTATCTTGGCGCGATCCGCAACTGGGTCACGCTGCAAAAAGACTTCGAATGCATTTTCTGCGTCGTTGATCTTCATGCCATCACCGTCTGGCAAAACCCCCAAGAACTGCGTTCCAACATCCGCGAACTCGCGGCCAGCATGATTGCATCTGGTGTCGATCCGGAAAAACACGTTCTGTTCAATCAAAGTCAGGTCTCGGCCCATGCCGAACTGGCGTGGATTTTTAACTGTGTCGCGCGCCTCGGTTGGCTTAACCGTATGACCCAGTTCAAGGAAAAGGCTGGCAAGCACCGTGAAAACGCATCGCTTGGCCTTTATGCCTATCCCAGTTTGATGGCGGCCGACATTCTGGCCTATAAGGCCACCCATGTGCCGGTTGGCGAAGACCAGAAACAGCATCTTGAACTGACACGCGATATTGCCGCGAAATTCAACAATGACTTCGAAGTTGACTTCTTCCCACAGCCCGAACCGCTGATCCTGGGCCCGGCAACGCGTGTGATGTCCCTGCGTGACGGGACAAAAAAGATGTCAAAATCCGATTCATCGGACATGTCACGCATCAATATGACCGATGATGCCGATACGCTGGCCAAGAAAATCCGCAAGGCCAAAACCGATGCGGAACCGCTGCCAAGCGAGGCCGCCGGTCTGGAAGGCCGCCCCGAAGCCAAGAACCTGATCACCATCTATGCTGCCCTGACCGACATACCGGTCGCCGATATTCTGGCAGAACATGGTGGCACGCAGTTTTCCGGCTTTAAACAGGCCCTGACCGATGTGGTTGTGGAAAAACTGGCCCCGATCACCAGCGAAATGACGCGGCTTAAGGCCGATAACGCCTATATCGATGCGGCTCTGGCAAAAGGTGCAGACCGTGCCGATGCCATCGCCCAGCCGATCCTGCGCGAGGTCAAGGAAATCGTTGGTTTCCTGAACCGCTAAGGCCCCTTAAAAAGTCATTGCTAAATCAAAACAAATCCCGTCATTCGTATGAATGACGGGATTTTCATTTATCAACGTGTGATCAAAATCAGATCGAATTGCCCGACGGATGCAGGTTTTGTTGCTGCATCGCCTGATATTTCTTAAGGCCATCCATCATGGTCTGACTAAACCAAGGCCCGACCGGTGCATCACCCTGAACATGGCTTTGCGCCCGCTCCATCAACGGATGAACAGTCTCGGCGTCGCTGGCGCTATTATTTTGTGCGACATTACGGTTTTGATCAGTCATTGCCTCGCGTTTGTCCCCGCCATTATCCTGCGCAACCGCATTGGTTGATGCCAGGGCTTCATTTGCCATGGTCTGTGCCCGTTCACTGCCCAATGCCGCATTAAACCGTGCGGCCATCTCTGCGGCACTCAACGGAGTCTGACCGGTTTTCTCAGACGAGACATCTGATTTTGCAACATCAGCCTGGTTCAGTTTGGCAAGTTTCGCATCCCGGGTGGCAATTTCCGGGGATATGGAAAATTGCGGAGTTCCGCGGCTAACCCGGCCGGAATTTTGCGCCCGCGACCAAACAGAATTACCGTTATCGCGGCTAAAAGATGCCTGCTGGATGGTGGCCTGTTGACCAGTGCCGCTGGCATCGGCCGTGCGCATGGTCATATTAGATGCAAGATCGGCCTGCCCGGCGCGCGCCATCGCCACAGCCAATTCAGCCGGATCGGCATCCTGTGTATTTGGATTTGTCAGGCTGGCATTCATCGGGTTGGCAACGTCGTCACCGGCCTCGGCCAAAAGACGCTGTGCGGCTTGCATTGCCGGGTTCTCGGCGGTTTGGGAAAATGGCATCTGTGGAGTCGTTGCCACAATTGACGGGGCAACAGCAGACGGAGCAACATTCGACGCCATCGTCTGCGCCACCGTTTGCGGATTGGCCGCCCACGGCATCACAAGACCCGCCGCGTCATAATAGCCCGTAACACCCGCCGCACCGGCCTGCGCATTCATCGCCAGCGTTTCAACGCCGGTCACCGGGGCTGTATCGGTAATCGTTGCTTGCTCGGCCGGGTTAACCGGCTGACCCGACATTGCCGCCATCGACCGGTCACCAACATTCCATGGCAAAACAAGACCGCTTGCACCGCTATTGGCAGCCCCTGCTGATGCATCGGCCATCACTGGCTGATCCGCCGGGGTATCACCGCCATCAAACATTGCCATGATATGTTCGCCGGTATCTTCACCGGTCGCCAGATCAACAACCGCGTCCACAGCAGCGCCTGCAAGGCCAAACACGCCGCCAAACAGCCCGCCGCCAACAACCCGCGCCCCATTGCCAAGTTCATCACCGGTTATCGAACGATAAAGCATCCCGACAACGGGAATATGTTGCAAAGGATTGATCACATCGAGGAAATCAGTGAATTCAAAGCCATCCTTGCCGAACATATATTCGGAAAAGCCCCGGCCTTCTTCTGCGCCATCCACCAGCTTTCCAGCCGCATTGGAACTGGCAAATTTATTATTTGCCACACCCTCTGCGCTGCCCGGTGATATTTGCCGCCAATCTGCACCAATCGACATGTTCGTCCTCCTATTGCATCAGATAATGCAACGAGGATGCCAAACTGGCACGGGTTCAAATCATTGAAAAATATGGATTTTTATTAAAACTCAATCGGGCCGGAGATTCCGCCCGGCATCTTCTGCCGGGTCACTGGAACCATTATTCCACCCGATCAAAACAAATGACCAGCGCGGTCCTTTTTGGTCTGAAGGTAAAAAGCGTTGTGACCATTGGACGGAAATTTATGCGGCACCCGTTCACTTACAGTCACGCCCCAGCTTTCAAGCCCGGAAAGCTTTTCCGGATTATTGGTCAAAAGCCGGACCTTGCCAAACCCCAACTGACGCAACATTTCGGCCGCCGGGCGATAAACCCGTTCATCGGCGTCAAAGCCAAGTTCTTCGTTGGCATCAAGCGTATCAAACCCGCGATCCTGAAGCGCATAGGCCCGCAACTTATTGACAAGCCCAATGCCGCGCCCTTCTTGACGCAGGTACAAAATAATGCCACCTTTGCCGCTTTTGGCGATCTCGGCAATGGCGCCCCGCAATTGCGGCCCGCAATCACAGCGCAACGACCCGATCAGATCCCCGGTAAAGCATTCGGAATGCAACCGGATCAACACCGGCTGATCCTTGGCCGGTTCATCAATCACAATTGCCAGATGTTCCTGCCCGCCATCATCAGGGCGAAACGCAATGACCTTGGCATTTTCGGCATTTTCAAGCGGCACACGCGCTTCGCTGACCGGGCGAAGGGTTGCAGCCGATGCATTTTCGTATCCATTGATGCTTTCAGATTGCAGCACCAAAAGGTTCTGCCCCCGTGCCAGCGTTTCAAGCTGCTCTGGCGTTACCGGGGCGGTCACCACAGCGGGTAACAGCCGCGCCAGCTTGGCAAGCCTGATGGCGGCATTTTCGGCCATATTAATCGGCCGCCAAATCCCCGCAGGCACCCCGGATGGCATGGCTTCAAGATCAAGCAACGGATTGGCGATCTCGGCCAGGCTTTGTGCCGTAACACCGGATTTTTCAGCGCTAACAAAGGCAATGAAAAGATCGTCCTTGCACGCCTGCCCCAACGATTTTGCCCGCACACGCGGCAAAATAATCGCCGGGTTTGCATCCGGTCCGGCGATATCGCCCAACCGTGAAAGGCCATGATCGGAAAGCGGCTCGGCGGCAATGACAGCCACACAATGGACAGCCCCGTTAACCTGCCCCTGTACCAGAACGATTTCACCGCGCCGCAAATCGGCAACAGCGCGCGATACAGTCACAAGATCGGTCGCGGGAATATTGGTTTGGACAGGCGCGGCAGAAAGTTGGGTCATTGCAGTCTTTTTTGTTTCGGGTCAGACACAGACGATCACAAGATCGCGATCCGGTTGGTATGGGGCTGGATAAGGACCCGGATTAATTAATATAACCGCACTGGCCGATCAGATTTGTGCGGATGCGCGGCGCAAAATCGCAGGAAGATATAAATCTTTCAAGATTTTACGACAAAGCAGCCCGTGCAAATCGGACCGATCCGAAGGACAACCGCTATGATAGCACCATTTTGCGTCAAATTCCTTGTATGGCACTATCATCGCGGTTGCCAGTTCGATTGTATTAATTAACCCAGGTCCTTCATCGGTCAATGGGTTAAAGCGAAAACAGTTTGTTCTTGAAAACGCAGTATGAGACCCTGATTTTTAAAGATCAGGAAAACTGATGCCACACAAAGAACGAATTCCCGCAAGATGACAAACTTAAAATATAGGTGGGATTTGATGGGCAGCAAGCAGCAAGGGATGGTGAATGTCGACAGGTAAACAGGTTCTGGTGGTCGAAGACGATGCCGCGCTGAGCCAGTCTTTGACCGAACAGCTTCGGCTTCATGAAGAATTTGAATGTGTGGTTGCCAACTCCGGCCAGACCGCACTCGAAGCCGCCAAGGATAATTATTTCGACATGATCCTGCTCGATGTCGGGTTGCCCGATATGGATGGGCGCGATGTCTGCAAACTGATGCGCCGCGCCGGGGTTAAATCCCCGATCATCATGCTGACCGGTGCTGATAGCGACTCAGACACCATCCTTGGTCTGGAATCCGGTGCCAATGACTATGTCACCAAGCCGTTTCGACTTAACGTGCTATTGGCCCGCATTCGCGCCCATATCCGCCAGCATGAACAAAGCGAAGATGCGGTTTTCGTCATTGGTCCCTACAGCTTCCAGCCCAGCGCCAAGATATTGATCGAAACCACAACCGAGAAAAAAGTCCGCCTGACGGAAAAGGAAACCTCGATCCTGAAATTCCTGTTCCGGGCGGGCGACAAACCGGTCACGCGCGAAACCCTTCTGGACGAGGTCTGGGGCTACAACGCCGGGGTCACCACCCATACACTTGAAACCCATGTCTATCGTCTGCGCCAAAAAATCGAAAAAGACCCGTCCAATGCGATGATCCTGGTTACCGAACCGGGCGGTTATAAACTCGTCCCATAAGGTCACAACGCATTACAGCGCATTGAGTTCACAAGACCTGTCGCCGGAAATTCTGCCGAGCTGATATCTACGGATAATCCGAAAGACAAAATCCCGCCAGGCTGGCGGGATTTTTTTCTGATCTTTTTTGTCACAAACCGTTTTCGTCTGCGTCTTATATGTCTGGACCGATTATCCACAATTTTTGCTCATTTTCGAGATTTGCACGTTAAAACCCATGAAATGACCAAATTTAACGTATTTCATAACGATTTTGCAGAAAATCTAATCCTAATTGCTTTTAAAGCCCCTTTAAAAGGTGCTATTTGGAAAATTAATAGCCTCTGGACCCAAAAATAGCTGTGCCAACCCGGATATGTGTCGCACCAATACGGATCGCAGCCTCGTAATCGCTACTCATCCCCATGCTGCGGATCGCCAAATCATGACGATCGGCAATTTTGCCCAACAAGGCAAAATGCGGTGCGGGCTCTTCATCCACCGGGGGAATACACATCAATCCCTTGATCGGCAATTTCAGGCGCGTGATGCAATCGGTAATAAAATCATCGGCATCCATTGGCGCGATCCCGGCCTTTTGCGGCTCCTCGCCAATATTGATCTGAATGTAAAGATCGGGGCAATCCCCCGTCGCGTCACGATGTTTGGCCAAGGCATTGGCCAGTTTCGGGCGATCCACAGTTTCGATCACATCAAACAGCGCAACCGCATCTTTAAGCTTGTTGGTCTGAAGCGGCCCGATCAGATGCAACTCGACATCGGGGAATTCTTCGCGCAACCCCGGCCATTTTCCCGCGGCTTCCTGTACCCGGTTTTCACCAAACACTCGACGGCTATTGACAAGTGCATTGCGCACATGATCCGCATCATGGTTCTTGCTAACACAAATCAGCGTCACATCAGAAGGCTCGCGCCCGACAGCGGCACAGGCCTTGTCGATGTTTTGTTGAATCTCGGCCAAATTGGCAGCGATATCGGCAGTATCAGATGACATGCCAGATGACAGGGTTTGATCGCTCATCGATGATGGCCTCCGGATTTCTAACAGGCTATGGTGCAATTTGGTTCAAGGTTGGTTCAACTCGGCTCAGGTGGCGCCAAAGACAGCCATCCCCGAACCGGCGCAGACTACTTTAACTCGATCATCACCGAAAGCCCGGAAACAATACAAACGCCCCCCAGGCGACGGACCTAAGCCCAATATCGGCCTTAATCAATCGAACACCCGGAACCAAACAAGCCCGCCCCCCCAGACCAAACGGAATTTTCACCATGGATACCAGACTGGCAAAGCAGGCCCGCCAACTTAATATGCGCAACGGCGGCCCCAATTGCCCGATTCCGCCGATTGTGTTGATGACCGATGATCAACGCCTGCCCAATCCCCGCCCGGCCATTGCCGGCCTGCCACGGCGCAGCATAGTGATTTTCCGCCATTATGGTCTTGGGACGGCGGACCGTGCCAAACTGGCCTATAATGTGCGCCGCCTGTGCCGCAAACACGACCATCTCTGCCTAATCGCCAACGATCTGGCGCTGGCGCTAAAACTTGATGCTGATGGCGTCCATTTCCCGGAATACCGCATCCAAAAAACACCCCATATTTTTGGGCAGGTGCCCGATGGGATGCTGGTGACGTCGGCGTGTCACAGCATAAAAACGCTGCGGCGGCTTTCCATGCTGGCACCATGGCAATTGCCAAACGGGGTGCTGATATCACCGGTTTTCCCAACGCAAAGCCATCCCGGCCAACCGGGTATGAGTTTTCAATTATTTTTGCAATGTGCCGCATTGTGCCAAAGCATCGGCTTGGCGCCGATTGCCCTAGGCGGGATAAAAACCAACAATGTTGAAAATCTGCAAAGATCAGCCGTTGCTTCTTTGGCCGGGATCGGGTTTTCTGCCAAATAGCACCAATTAAAGGTGACCGGAGAGTACCCCGCCAATGCCTGAAAAACACCACCCATCCCGCAAGAAATTTACCCGTTTTTCGTCAAAACTGCCGTTCCAGTTCGGCCTTCCCAATGTCAGCCCGGGTCTGACACAGGCCTCAGACGGCAGCCCGACCTACCTGACGCGCACAACCTCACTTTTGCGACGGCAAATTCTTGCCAATGCGGCCTCGGTTAAAATCATCTCTGATGATATTTTTCCCGACGTGCTTAAACGCAATGCGTGGAACGATACCGCCTTTGACAACAAAAGAATTCTATTTCTGATCCCCGATGATGCGATTGGCGATTGTGTCGGTATGGCTTTGTTTTTAAGGGCATTTTGCACCAAATATCCTTTGGCCAAAATCGCCGTTCTCAATAGCGGCAGCGCATCTGATATTTTTGCCACCCTTCCCGATATCAAGGTTTTCCAACTTTTCATCTCGTCCAAACGACTGCGGACATTCGATTATCTGATTGATCTCAGCGAGATGGCGGGATGGAAGGATATCGCTACCATGCCGGTTAACCCCGAAGCCGCACTTTGCGAGACATTTGGCATAGACCCGATACCACTGAATTCTCAAAGGCAGCCAAAACTGGCACCCGGTATGAAAATCGGCATCTTGCCAATGGCATCCTCGCCCTTGCGCACATTACCGCCATCACTTGTCCGCAAGCTCGCCAAAACACTTGCCGCATCTGGCTACAAAACCACCCTTATTCTTAACGCCTATCAGGGCGTTATGAAAAAATACAAGGATGCCCTTGGTCCGTTCGATGACCAAAACATCAAGATTATCGACGGTTTTAAAACAATCGGGGATTTGGTCAGCTTCATCGAAAATCAGGATTACGTGATTGTTGCTGATAGCGGCCCCGCCCATATCACCAAGCTGTTTCAAACACCCGGGATCGGTATTTATACCTCGGCTTCGGCAAGTACTTTGCAGGGGCGGCACCAAAACCTGCTGACATGGCAAAGTACATATAAAGGCGACTTTTGCGAGGCCCCGTGTGGTTTGGCAAAATTACGCGCGACCGCAGATGGGAAAATCGGCTGTATGGGAAGCCTTGGGCTGTCAGCGGATAAGCTTTCCAATCTTCCGCAAACCCATGACAAAGCGCTTGCAGAACGACTGGTAACAGAAGCGCCCGTTCCCTGCGTTGCCGAATTAACCCAACAAACCCCGGACTTCCTAACCTATCTGGCACATGACCTTGGGATCTAAAGCCCGTAAAAAAGAAGAGGAGGTGAATTTTCACCTCCTCTTCAAAGCATGCAAGTTCTGAAGAATTAGAAATCGAGACGAATGCCGGTAACGACACCGTAACCATCGTTTTCGAATGCTGCGGTATCATTTTCATCATCAAACCAGAAGACCGATGATTTCCAAGTAACACCTGCACCAAGTGAATAAGCCATGCCAAGGTCAACAGTGCTCATTTCACCGGTCGCAGCAGCGCCGTCAGTCGTGGAACGATTGCCGTAATCTGCATACGCATAGCTCAGGGACACCGTGGCTGCGTCCATGGCGTAAGATACACCGACATCGAAATTATCGCTTTCGCTACCAGTTGAATCCCCATCACCAAGACCATAATCATCTTCGATATGCCCCCATGAACCACCGACGGTGAAGTTACCAACACCGACATTGCCACCAAGGCCATACCAGTTGCCTTCACCCTTGTTTTCACCAACGGCCGAAAGGCCAAGGTTCCAACCGCCGAAATCTTTATCATAAGCCAAACCGGCCGAAACAACATTATCGCCGGTGCCATTATCCGTATTCAGCTCATCGCTATCAGCATAGGACAAGCCCGCACGGAAACCACCAAGAGACGGGGTGAAATAGGTAATGCGTTTCGCATCACTGGTCTGAACCGTATCAGGAAGATAGGCATCAACCCAATTGGTCAAATCACCATCGTTAACGCCAACCGGCCCCACTGCAGGAGCTGTAATTGCAAGCGAGTCAGCCGCACCGTCGTCTTTACCAAGTTTAAGCTGACCAAAACCACCATTGATGTACAGATACTGTTCATCAACCTGATCGCTTGATGTCTCACCCTCAAGCTCAATAACCGCACCGACTTCGATACCGTTATCAAGGGTGGTTGAGCCCTTAAAGTGAATTTCGGTGTCAGACTGGAACGCGTTGCGTCTTTCGCCACTATCCTGATCTGCTACCCCCATCCACTGTTCCATATAACCACCAACCGACAATTTGATTGGTTCGGAAGCCTGTGCCTGACCGGCAAATGCAACAGCGACGAATGCGGTGGATGCCGCCAAAATCTTTTTCATACTACCCTCTCGGATTAAATTTTTGATCGGAAACATCAGTACAACATGCCTGATCTTTCCAACCCTTCGAGGGACATAAAATGCGCCTGCGACCTGATGGTCAATAGATTTAAATGACCAAAGGTCACTTAAAGAATGAGTCGTGATATTATTGCAACATTCCAATACTGTTAATTATGATTGATTTTGTTAGTTACCTATTCATACAGACAGAAAAATATCTGTTGAATTTCATATGCTATAAATGTATTAATGACCAATGGTCATTAAATGATATATGATCAGATGAGGTCAAAACGCACGCCCTCTCATTCGCATGACTGAAAACTCTCAGGAAAGTTATGTCTTACCCTCATGTCTCCACTGAGTATCACCTGTGCCAAAGAAATACGGTGGCGGTTATCAGTCAGACTGATCATGAGATTGTACGCGCCTTGACAGCACCAAATATTCTGCCGTCTTTACAGACTAGACAGGATACACAAAAAAGAAGGGGACGGTTTTCCGCCCCCTTCAAACTATTTAAAAAGAAAAGCCCTCTTCAGGGGGAACTTAACACGGTGACGTCTGCCATCCCTAGCTCCCCAGGCCAACTACTTGGCAAAATCAATACTATTGATCGATTTCAACCTCATCCATGATCGTGTCGCAGTTCTATATTGTCCCGAGAATAAACGCCTGACCCTTGATCCGATGATGTTTCTCAAGATAACGGCTCAGGCTATCTATTTGGCATTCGCACAGAATGCCCATTGAAACGCAAGATTAAGGTCAATGCCGTCTATCGCTGGTTTTTACAGCTCGGCTGACGGATAGAGTCCTCAACACCAGCCAAAACGTCACCGCCGCTTTTCGAACAGCACATATCTGAAGGCCAATACGAATAAGTAGAAGTATGATTGAACTGAAACCACAGGCTCGCCTGTGCAGGTTTGGCCGGGTATAGAGGCAAACTCTATTAGAGGCATAGCCCGGAACATCAAGAAGATCACTCTTGTTTCTGACGCACAAAGACCCGTTTTGTGATCTTTTTTTCTTTCCTGCTGCGGATTATGCCGCAGCAGGAAATCTGACTGATAGCCAGATACCGCGCCTGAAACCAAAACAGATAACGAAGCCGTCGTGATCGACTGAAAATCCCAAAACAAAACCCCGCCATAAAATGACGGGGTTCGTAAGCAGTCCGAAGGGGGCGGAAAACCGTCCCCTTCGCAAACTCATTAATCCAAACTGGATTAGAAGTCGAGACGCAGACCGGTAACAACGCCGTAACCGTCATTGTCAGCGATTGCAGCATTATTGGAGTCATCATCAAACCAGAAGACTGATGATTTCCAAGTTACGCCTGCACCCAAGGTGTATGCAAGGCCAAGATCAACGGTGCTAACTTCGCCGGTACCAATCGGGTTGGTAACAGTTGAAGACGAGTCAATGTCACGATTGCCATACTCGGAATAAGCATAGCTCAGCGAAACTTTGGCAGCATCCATCGAGTAAGCTACGCCGATATCATAGGTATCGGTATCATCACCAGCTTTGGCATTTTCACCAAAACCAAAGTCATCTTCGATGTGGCCCCAGGAACCGCCAACAGTGAAGTTACCAAAACCAACATTGGCACCAAGACCGTACCAGTTACCTTCGCCTTCGTTTTCACCAACAGCCGACAGACCAAGCGAAACGCCATCGAAGTCATGGTTGAATTCGAGGCCAGCGGAAATAACGTTATCACCAGCGGTGGCAGTATCGTCATTGTTCGAGGTGCTGTCGTCAGCATAGGATACGCCAGCGCGGAAACCACCAAGTACCGGGGTAAAATAGGTTACGCGTTTGTGGTCACCGGTAGAAGGTACGGTATCTGGCAGATAGGCATTAACCCAGTTGGTCAAATCGCCATCGTTGACGCCAACCGGTCCAACTGCAGGTGCGGTGATGCCCATAGAATCGGCAGCGCCATCGTCTTTACCCAATTTCAACTGACCAAAACCACCGTTGATGTAGAGGTACTCTTCATCAATCTGATCGCCTGAGGTCTCGCCTTCGAGCTCAACAACTGCACCAACTTCGATGCCGTTATCAAGGGTGGTCGAACCTTTGAAATGGATTTCGGTGTCGGACTGGAAAGCGTTTACGCTCTCGCCGCTGTCCTGATCAGCAACGCCGATCCACTGTTCCATGTAACCACCAACCGAAAGGCTGATTTTTTCGGAAGCCGAAGCCTGGCCGGCAAACGCAACAGCGACAAGTGCGCTGGAAGCAACCAAAAGTTTTTTCATCTTACCCTCGAATTTTTAATGTGTGCTTTATGCAACTAACACTGGGGACGGCGCACCGTTCCCTGCCTCGACACCTAAGTAGCTGCACAACTGACCGATAGTCAAATGCGAAACACATGAACAAAGGTCATTTATGAATCGGTGTGATATTTTTACCACGCTCAAATGCCCAAACTTATCACGGATCCAAGACATACTCTTGGGAAATTCATTTTCATTTTCTGACCTACGTCTCAGGTAGTTCTCTTTCAGGAACTGAAATATCAAACACCATAGGCAGAATAATTACAGTAAAAGACCAATAGTCAGTTTTATGTGCAAATTAAACATCACGTACTGGGTTTGCAGCTTTAAGGTTCAAAAATGGCGCAAAAAAGAAGGGAGCGAAAATCGCTCCCTTCCAAAAAAGTCTCTAACTCGTAACGAATTAGAAGGACAATTTAATACCGGTGATTGCACCGAAACCGTCGTTGTCAGCAGTACCATTGGCAGCTGCGCCGTCAATGTCAAACCAGAAGACAGACGATTTCCACTCAACGCCAGCGCCGAGGGTGTATGCAAGACCAACATCAACCGTATTAATTTCATTAACACCGGTGGTTGCTGCAGTTGTGCTATCAAGACCAACTTCCGAGTACATGTATGACAGAGAAACGGTCGCGGCATCCATTGCGTAGGTAACGCCAACGTCCCAACCCATGTCATCATCTTCGGTGGTGATTGCATTTTCACCAAAACCAAACTCGGCTTCTTTCAGACCGTAGGAAGTCCCAACGGTGAAATTACCAAAACCAACAGTACCACCAACATGGTACCATTCGCCTTCACCTTTGGACTCACCGGTTGCTGCAACAGCAAGGGAGACACCGTCAAAGTCGTGTTTGAATTCAACACCAGCAGAAACGACATCGTCGCCGCCAGTCGCGGTATCATTGCTTTCAGAAGTAGAATCCGCGGTGTAAGAAACACCTGCACGGAAACCACCAAGCGACGGGGTGTAATAGGTCAGTTTTTTGGCGTCGCCATCATCCCAAACGTTGTCAGCAACAGTATCGCCCATGTTTGCATAGTTCGGAGCATCGCCATCGTTAACGCCTGCCGGACCAACAGAAGGTGCAGTGATCGACATATCGCCAGCGGCGCCGTCTTCTTCACCAAGCTTGATCTGACCAAAACCACCATTAACGTACAAATACTGTTCGTCAATCTGATCGCCAGAAGTTTCGCCTTCGAGTTCGATAGAAGCACCAACTTCGATGCCGTTATCAAGCGTGGTCGAACCTTTGAAGTGAATTTCGGTATCCGACTGGAAGGCATTCTTAGCACCGCCAGAAGCGTGCTTGTCTTCAGAAACCGCGCCGGCCCACTGTTCCATGTAACCACCAACCGAAAGGCTGATTTTTTCAGAGGCCGAAGCCTGACCAGCAAAAGCAACAGCGACGAGTGCGCTGGAAGCTACCAGAATCTTTTTCATGTTTTTCCCTCAACGTCTTTGAAATCGCGATTAATCGCGTAACAAAAATTAGGTGAACGACTTTTCGCCGTTCGGTTCGAGAGTGATGGAGCCAGTAAATGCCCGCCCCGTCAACACCACTGTGATCAAAATGCGACATTTTTCACAATGAGTGTCATTTTTATCACATATGTTTTTGTTTGCCCGATCTGACAGGGGTTATATAGTGCCTCAAATCGTAATAATGCAGAGTTTACAAGGTGCATATCGTGAATAGCTCCCTCCTGAAAACCCTCGGCGTTGCAATCAGCTTGTCGTTCTTGACCGCATGTGGTGCGGCAACTCAGGCCGATTACGACAACTTCCCTGGTTCAGCCCCCGGAAACGATAGGGTTAACGGGCGAAGTGCCACGCGTGCCGATGTCAAAGACCGTGGATCACTTTTTGGCGACGGTGGTTTTGACTTCCTTGGCAGCGATAAACAAAATCAGGGCGGTGGCACCGGGATCGGCGTCAACAGCTTCTTGTGGCGCGCTACGCTTGATACGCTGTCCTTCATGCCGCTTAACTCTGCCGATCCGTTTGGCGGGGTCATCATCACCGATTGGTACAGCCCGGCTGAAACCCCGAATGAACGTTTCAAGGTCACGGGCTATATCCTTGACACTGCACTACGTTCCGATGCCGTCAAAGTCTCTGTTTTCCGCCAGGTCCGCGTTGGGCCGGAACAATGGGCCGATGCCGTTGTCGAACCTGGTACCGTCACAGCAATGGAAGATGCCATCCTGACCCGCGCACGCCAACTGCGGATCGATAGCGCGGCTGCAGAGAAATAGCATCGCAGAAATGACAGACGCGACGTTATATATGTCACAGCAATACAACCCCCATTCGCTTGATCGTGAATGGGGGTTTGTCTTGGCAAAAAAGCGACCTGCTCTTATCAGATCTCAAGATCTGCAATCCGCACGCATTGATCTTGCCAAAGAAATTGTCGATTCGTATGTCCCGCTTCAAAGCGATCATACCCTGCCGGCTATATCAGGTGCCGTTAAGGCCGACGGCATTGATCCCGACCCAAAGGTTTTAATCGCACAGGTCGGCACCGATATTGTCAGGCTGGCGCTTTTAGCCGATGTCCCATTGCACCGCCCGATCCGGATCACCCATAACAGTCTGGTGGGTCATTGGCGCTGGCTGCGGCAGGTTTGGACCTGTTTCTGGTACGACACAAACAACACAGCACTCTCCGCGACCAGCACCACGGCAACACCGAACACCTTAACAGGCAACCCGCCAGACAATATCACCGGCAAGATTATAAGTGACACAAGGCACCATATCGAAACTGGGCGCTTTCATACGGCAATCGCCGCTCTTCATCAGCAGTTTCAGGCCATTTCCTTGTCCGACAAAGCCCCGGAAATATCCCCGGCACGACTTTCTTTCCTGCAAGACCTAACTCTGTTTTGCCCTTTTATCGGAACGGAACTATTGTACCGTCACGGCTACGCACCAAATGGTCCCGGCCATCAAACCAAAGACAGCGAGGAATGACGTTGCGCGCCCTGATTTCGATTTTCGCCCTGCTTGCCCTGACCAGCCTGACAGCATGTGGCTTCCGCCCGCTTTATGCCGAGGATAAAGACGGCCAAAGCACCGCGTCCGACATGGCAAAAGTCAAAATTTCAATGATGGAAGACCGGGTCGGGCAACTCACGCGCAATGTCTTGGTCGAAACGCTGACGCCGCGGGGGCAGATCAAGCATACGGAATATATTTTAGCAGTAAACCTGAGCGAATCGACTTCCGAACTTGGTTTCACCAAGGATAACGAGGCAACAATCGCAGATTATATTCTAACCGCTAAATATCAACTATCACGCATTTCGGATAAGCAGCTTCTTCGCGAAGGCACCCTCCGTGCCCGTACAACATTCAACCTTGTCGATTCAGATTTTGCATCGCTTGAGGCCGAGTCGGCCGCCAAATCCGATGCCGCCCGCAATCTGGCGCGTCAGATTGCCAATCAGGTGGCCGTTGGCCTGCGCAACGCACAATAGGGCCCTCCGTTCATGAAGCTTAAGGCAGCCCAGGTCGAAAACTTCCTTCGCGCCCCCGATGCCAAGGCGCAGCTGGTCCTGATCTATGGTGAGGATGAGGGGCTTGTGCGTGAACGCGCCGTCAAGCTTGCCCAAACCGTCATCGAGGACCTTAAAGATCCGTTTCGCGTGATCGAGCTTGGCACCCCGCAGCTTAAGGAAGACGCCGGACGCCTGCGTGATGAAGCCGCTGCGATCAGTTTCGGCGGCGGGCGCCGTGTCATCCGAATCCGCGATATTGGCGAGGCACAGGCCCCCATCATCGCCGATTTCCTGTCTCATCCGGCCGGTGACGCCCTGATCGTGATTGAAGCCGGAAGTCTTGCCACCAAATCCAAGCTACGCCAAGCCGTCGAGAAATCCGGCAATGGCATGGCGCTGCCCTGCTATGCCGATAGCGGCCGTGACCTTGAAGGTCTGATCAATTCCGTGATGGAAGACCACAAACTGCGCATTGATCGCGATGCTATCCGCTATTTGGTCGCCAACCTCGGCTCGGACCGCATGATTTCCCGAAGCGAACTGGAAAAGCTTGCCCTTTACGCTTTAAAAGACCCTCAGGTCACGCTGGCCGCTGCCATGGCCTGTGTCGGGGATAGTTCTGCCCGTCATTACGATGATATCGTGCAGGCCGTATCACAAGGTAATGTCGCCAATCTTGATACCGCACTTACCCGACTGGTCGAAGAAGGCCTTAACCCGGTCGGTGCGCTGCGCATGATGATCGGTTATTTTCAAAAACTGCATCTGGTCAAAGGCCAGATGTCCCAGGGCACCAATGCCGAACAGGCCATGAAAGCCCTGCGACCGCCGCTGTTTTTCAAGGCTGCTGATCAATTCCGCGCCAATCTGCACAATTGGGCACTGGCCAACCTGCAACGCGCCCTGCAAATCCTGCTCGAAGCCGAAAAGGACTGCAAAAGCGGTCTGGGCATCCCCGAAACCATCGCCCATCGCGCTATGATCAAGATCGCCGTCGCCCGACAGAAACAGGCCCGACGCTGACCCCTTTCGCGCTTGACCAATTCGCGTGAAAAAACACGCCATTACAACGCGTTGCGCCCCATTTATTCAAATTGGCGCGAATATCCTGGCAACCAGCTACCAAAACACAGGCCATGCCAAAACCAAAAGGGCAGCCTATTTAAAGCTGCCCTTTATCGTCTTGACGATCTATCTGTTTTCAATGCGCTGATGGGTTAAAGAATCTGCTTCACCTCAACATTACGACCCTCGGCAACGGCACGCTCTAGAGCCTCTTTTTTCTTAAGCTTTTCCAGCTGATTGATCTTATCGCGATCCAGATCTTTCATGCTGATCTTAGCCTTGGGCTTTTTTTCCGGTGCTTTCGGCGACCTCCTCAAGCACGTCGTCACCGATTTCTTCATGCTCGATCGGCTCGTCGCCTTCTGGCTCGCCGATTTCCAAGTCATCAATTTCAGCCGAGTCGCTGGGTTCAAAATCAATTTCGGTCGCTGTCGCATCGGCAATCGATTCAAGCTCGTCCGTCAACGGATCCTCATCCTCGTTCAGGAAATTCGGATCCGTTTCACCGTCATCCATAAACATCGAGTCGAATTCGTTACTGCCGTCCCCGGCATCACCGCGCCCCTGTGACATCAACAGGTCATCGTCGTCCGATGCAGCAACCGTTTCGCCCAAACCGCCCTGGCTCAGACGTTTAAGAATGTCATCAAGCTGCTCCAGCGTTTCATAGCGAATAGCAATCTTGCCACCCGCCCCGTCAAAGTCAATATCGACCGCCAACCCCAACATATTGCTAAGGTCACGTTCCAAAGCCACTGTATCTGGGTCTTTTTCAATCGAGCGCCCCGAAGATGCTTTCTTTGGCCGGGCTTCTTTGCCGCCGTCGGTTTTTACCAGTTTTTCGGTCTGACGAACGTTCAAACCCTTTTTGACAATCTGGGTCGCCAACTCAACCGCATTATCGGCCCCCAGCAATGCGCGCGCATGACCAGCACTAATAACCCTGTCTGATAACATTTGTTTGATCGGCGATGGCAACGACAACAACCGCAGGCTATTGGCGATATGGCTGCGGCTTTTGCCCAATGCCTGTGCCAAGGCCTCCTGCGTATGGGCGAAATCCGCCATTAAACGGTTATAGCCCTCAGATTCCTCAAGCGGTGAAAGGTCCTGACGTTGCAGGTTTTCAATTAGGGCAATCTCGGCGGTTTCCCGATCATCGAAATCGCGCACCAAAACCGGGACTTCGTGCAACTGGGCCCGCTGTGCTGCGCGCCAGCGTCGCTCACCGGCGATAATTTCATAGGTGGTTTCACCGGTCGAAGACGCCCGCACCAAAATCGGCTGGATAATGCCCTTTTCACGGATCGACGCCGCCAAATCATCAATCGCCTCGTCATCAAAATTGACGCGCGGCTGAAATGGCGATGGCTTAAGATCGCTAATCGCAATCAGCAATGTCGTGCCGCCCGGTCCGGGATGCGCAACCGCCTCGCTGCCACCGGCAACTGCAACGCCAACATCCTCATCTTCTTCGCCCAGCAAAGCCGAAAGTCCCCGTCCCAAACCGCGTTTCTTTACGTCACTCATGCTTTCACCCCTTCGCGTTTCAGGACTTCACTTGCCAGGTTAAGGTATGCCCGTGATCCCGGACATTTCATGTCATAGACCAGCACCGGCGTGCCATGGCTTGGCGCCTCGGATACGCGCACATTGCGCGGGATTACGGTGCGGTACACAACATCACCGAAATAATCGCGCACATCATTGGCCACCTGGGCCGACAGATTATTACGCTTGTCATACATCGTTAAAACGATGCCCTGAATTTCCAAGGCCGGATTAAAGGCCTTTTTCACCCGTTTAATCGTGCGGACCAAATGGCTGATACCTTCAAGGGCAAAGAACTCGCATTGCAACGGCACCAGAACCGCATCACTGGCCACCAACGCATTTAGCGTCAAAAGGCCCAACGATGGCGGGCAATCGATCAGAACGTAATCAACATCCTGCGGCAATCGGCCCAAAGATTCTTTAAGCTGCATTTCGCGGTGGTCAAAATCGACCAGCTCGATCTCGGCACCGGTCAAATCCATGCCCGACGGCACAATGGTCAAACGCGGAATGGCGGTATCCTTGCGCGCTTCTTCAAGGCTGTTGCCATTGATGAGCACGTCATAGGAACTGATCTCGCGCTCTGACGGGCGCAGGCCCAAACCGGTGCTGGCATTGCCCTGCGGGTCAAGATCAACAATCAGAACCCGCTGGTTTACAGCCGCCAATGCGGTCGCCAGATTGATCGTGGTTGTCGTCTTGCCAACCCCGCCCTTCTGATTGGCAACGGCAATGATCCGTGGTCGATGCCCGGCCTCGGAAGGTACTGAAAGCGGCAGATCAATTACGTCGGTCACCGGTCAACTCCTTGCAAAATCATCACCACACCCTCTGGGTCAACCAGACTGGCATGGGTGGTTACAGTGAATGTCCAACCGGCCGCACGTGCTTCGGCCAGCTCATCTTCAAAGGCACGTCCCTTTAACAATACATAATGCCCACCTGATTTCAGATGGCGCTGCCCCAGTTCCAAAAGCTTTGGCAATGGCGCAAAAGCACGGGCGGTAATCACATCAGCGTTGCGCGGGACGCCGGCTTCAATGCGCTCGCGGGCAATTTCCGTCTGACCCAAAACACCACAAACCCGTGCTGCTTCGGCCAAAAATATGGTTTTCTTGGTGTTTGATTCCATCAGGATAACGTCATTTGCACCCAGAACCGCCAATACGATCCCGGGGAACCCGGCCCCGGAACCGAAATCAACGATTTTTCCGCTGCTGGCTATATCTTTAAGATATGGCCAAAGCTGTGCAGAATCCTGCAAATGGCGAGTCCAGACGTCACCAGCCGTGCTGGCACCAACGATATTGATCCTCGGTTGCCATTTGACAACAAGATCAGCATAAAGGCCGAGACGGCCCAATGTTTCACGTGAAACATTCAAATCGGTCTCAAACCATGTTTTTACGGGTTCGGAAATGGATTGCATATTCGAGTTATAATCCGCGTTTACGAATCGCACCAGAGTTGTTTTCTAAAACAAACACGTTTTCCTGCGCCGAACTCGATAATTTCCAACAAAAATCACGCCAATGTTTCACGTGAAACATTATGAAACCCATTTTTGATCGCGATGACGATAACGCTGGATCGATTTATTCCCCGGCTGCCACACGATGACCTAAAGGGATGTCGGCAGGCTGATACCGCCCAAGCGACTCGACATTCTTATGCAATCAGTTAAAGCATCCAGAACCATCAACCTCTATCATCATCAATACATTTTCGATGATTGGATCGCTGTTCAATGTTTCACGTGAAACATTGGTTGGTTATGTTTGCAGCAACATAGGCTTGCAAGGCAAGCTCATCTCCCGGCAGAAAACCGGAAGAACAAAAAAGCAGCGCACTGGTTATTATACGCTGCCTTTGTTTTGGTGATCTCTGATTAGCCCTGTCTAGGATCATCGGCGAACAGCATCATCGCGGATCAACGAGGGCCAAGTCGCCCTTACGCGCTGCGCGGTATCTTGTGCTTGTGGCTTTTGATATGACCCAGCAAAGCCGTTACCGCCGCCGGGGTGATGCCCGGAATACGAGATGCAGCGCCGATGGTCTCGGGCTGAATTTCTTTTAGCTTGATCCGGATTTCAGACGACAGGCTACCGACCCGGTCAAAGTCAAGATCACGTGGCAGGCGCAATTCTTCGTCCCGGCGGAAGGCCGCAACATCGGCCGACTGGCGTTCAAGATAGCCTTTGTATTGCGCATCAATCGATACCTGCTCACGGATTGCCGGTGTAATCTCTGACAGTTGCGGCCAGACATTAGTCAGGATATCAAAATCAATATGAGGATATGCCAGCAGGTCATAGGCCGAACGACGCACACCATCCTGATTGATCTTGATGCCATGCTTGGCCAACCCGTTTGGCGTTTCAGCCAATTCGGAAACCACGCGCTTGGCCGCATTAAGGGCCAGCTTCTTATCACCCCAAACCTGTTGGCGCGGCGATGCGACACAACCAATATCAAGGCCGCGATCCGTCAAACGTTGATCGGCATTATCGGCGCGCAGCATTAAGCGATATTCCGCCCGCGAGGTAAACATACGATAGGGTTCGCGTGTGCCTAGCGTGACCAAATCATCAATCATCACCCCGATATAGGCATCGGCCCGATCCAGGATAAACTCACGATCAACCGCGCCTGCTGTGCTGCCCGCAACCAGTGCCGCATTGACACCGGCAACAAGCCCCTGCCCGGCGGCTTCTTCGTAGCCGGTCGTGCCATTGATCTGCCCGGCAAAGAACAGCCCACCGACTTTCTTGGTTTCAAGCGTATGGCGTAGTTCGCGCGGATCGACAAAATCATATTCCACCGCATAGCCAGGGCGGAAAATCTCGACCTTTTCAAGCCCGGGAATGGTCGCCAGCAAGGCCAACTGAACATCTTCGGGAAGCGATGTTGAAATGCCGTTTGGATAGATCGTCGGGTCATCCAGCCCTTCGGGTTCAAGGAAAATCTGGTGCTGATTTTTCTCGGCAAAGCGGACGACTTTGTCTTCGATGGACGGGCAATACCGCGGGCCGCTGCTGTTGATCTGGCCGCTATACATCGGCGCACGATGCAGGTTTGCCCGAATGATTTCATGCGTCGCTTCGGTCGTCCAGGTCATATGACACGGGATTTGCGGTACGGTGATTTCGGAACTAAGGAACGAAAATGGCTCTGGCGGGGTATCGCCGGGCTGTTCCTGTAAACTGGCCCAATCAATCGTCCGACCATCAAGGCGCGCCGGAGTCCCGGTTTTAAGACGGCCCAAACGGAACCCGAATTTTTCCAGCGTTTCCGAAAGCCCCATCGCCGGGGCATCACCGATGCGGCCCGCCGGTGTGGTTTTTTCGCCAATGTGAATAAGCCCGCGCAGGAATGTCCCCGTCGTCAGAACCACTGCACCGGCATCATATTCCCGCCCGTCTTCGGTAATCACACCGGTAACACGCGCAGTCCCATCGGCAATCTTAAGGTCGTGAACTGCGCCTTCGATCACCGTCAGGTTTTCCTGATTGGCCAGAATACCCTGCACCGCATTCCGATACAGCTTGCGATCTGCCTGCGCACGCGGGCCGCGTACCGCCGGGCCCTTGGACCGGTTGAGCATGCGAAACTGAATGCCGGCCCGGTCAATCGCACGGCCCATTACGCCATCAAGCGCATCAACCTCGCGGACCATATGGCCCTTGCCCAAACCGCCAATCGCCGGATTGCACGACATTTCACCGATACGATCAGCACGATGTGTGACCAGCGCGGTTTTAGCACCCATGCGTGCGGCAGCCGCAGCGGCCTCGCACCCGGCATGACCACCACCAACAACAATCACATCAAAACGGTTTTCCGACATCGAATTCCTCATTCGCGCGAAATTCGTGACATCAAATGAGGTCAGAAAGCGCGCGTCTTTGCTGGGTCTTAATTCACAATCACATGATCATCGACAGGGCCAATGTTTCACGTGAAACAATTTCTGATAATCTTATTTGCCGATACAGAAGTCGCCAAAGATAATATCAAGCAGATCTTCAACATCGACGCGTCCGGTGATCTTGCCGATTTCACGCACAGCCAGACGAACATCCTCGGCGGCCAGTTCAGCAATATCGGTCTGCAATCCGCGATCAAGATGATCACTGGCACCTTCAAGTGCCTTGCGGTGCCGCAGACGTGTCAGGGGGACTGGCCCCGCAAAATCGAGCCCTTCTTTTACGCGAGTCTCCAGCAGTTGCAAGAGGCTTTCCACCCCCTGCCCGGTCATGGCCGATATGGGCAGAACGGGAAGCTCTAGCGCCATTCCCACCGCCGATGTGCCCGACCAAAGGGTTGGCACGTCGTCGCGCAGGCTGCCCGTTCCATCCGCACCATCAACCTTATTAACCAAAAGGATCGTATTTCCATCAATCAGGCGCGCGGCCTCGGCATCGATATCGGGCCAGTCGTTGCGATCCACGACCACAAGGCGCAGGTCGGCATCTTCGGCGCGCGCAGTTGCCCGCCGTACACCTTCGCTTTCGATCACATCGCGGCTTTCGCGAAGCCCGGCGGTATCGACCATGGTGACCGGGAACCCGCCAAGATCAAGATGGACCTCGATCATATCGCGTGTGGTCCCGGCAATTTCGGAAACAATCGCCGCATCGCGCTGCGCCAGCCTGTTAAGCAAGCTGGATTTACCGGCATTGGGTGCACCCAAAATAACAATCTGAAATCCTTCGCGCAGCCGTTCGCCCCGGCGATTATCGGCCAGATGTTTGCCGATTTCCGCATAAACCGAGGCCAGATCACCGCGCACCACCGGCACAATGCCGCCGGGTAAATCTTCGTCGGGGAAATCAATATCGGCCTCGATATAGGCCAGCGCCTTCATCAACCGCGCCCGCCAGTCTTCATACAGAGCACCCAACTCGCCCGCCATCTGGCGCACGGCCTGTCGACGCTGGGCAGCGGTTTCACAATCAATCAGATCGGCAATGCCTTCGGCAGCGGTCAAATCCATCTTGCCGTTTTCAAACGCCCGCCGTGTATATTCCCCCGGCTCAGCAATGCGCAGGCCCGGCTGGACGGCCAGACATTCCAAAACGCCGTCAATCACCGCCCGGCCGCCATGAACATGCAGCTCGACCACATCCTCGCCGGTGAAACTGGCCGGACCGGCAAAATAAATCGCCACCGCATCGTCAAGCCGTTCATCCGTTTTCGGATCTCGGATCGGGGCATAGACCGCATGACGCGCCTTGGGCAAGGTATCACGTCCCAAAAGCGCACATAACGTTGCCCCGGCCATCGGACCCGATAACCGGATCACCGCCACCCCGGCCCGCCCGGCGCCGCTGGAAAGGGCGAAAATCGTGTCTGTATTCACGTTCAAGATCGTATTTGGGGTTGCGTTAATCGTCATTCGCCCTGCCATCCGAAGAACCCGACAGACCAAATATCTCGCCCGTCCGGCTTTATAAAACTCTCTGGCTGTCCATATCGTTCAGCCCACCGCCAAGGTCAACATATAGCTGAAATTACCAACAGGGCTTTAAAACCGTAAAAGAAGCCCGGCGCAACATGAACAAAGCCGCAGGGCAGCGATCTGAAAGCGCCCAACAGATCCGGAAAAATATTTGAGGCCATCATCCCCGTCCAGTTCGTCCGATCTCTTCTACACCCTTGCCAATGGCGCAGTCGCCCCAGCCCTGCAGGCAAGAACATCCAGATAGGCCAAGCCATAAACAGATGATATAGCCCACGCAGCACCATAGACTCCCACATTCGCGGGAGTGACAGGTTGGAGAGGTGACAAAAGTTATTGGCAAGACGTGCCTTGCCTGTCCCTGCGGAAATTGCAGCAGGTCAGACGCTTATTGATCCGGGGAAAGCCGCAGCCGTTCGACCACCTGCCCGCCGATCAGATGATCGTTGAGGATAGCGTCAACGTCGTCCATCGTCTCGTAACGATACCAGGTGCCTTCGGGATAGATCACCATCACCGGGCCCAATTCGCAGCGATCAAGGCATCCGGCGGTATTGATGCGCGTCATCGGCAAGCCGAGTTCCTTGGCGCGAATTTTCATATAATTGCGCAGCTTGGTCGCGCCCTTGGAATTACAGCATCCGCGCTCGTGCCCTGCGGGACGTTCGTTCTGACAGACGAAAACATGCGCCTGATAGTAATGTGTATCGGTCGTCAAGCGGGTCAGTCCTTCTTACCGGCAGCATTGCCCGATGCATTGAACTGGTTCCAGAATGCTTTTTGCACCTGTTCCCAATTCTGCATCCCTTGTGGCAGCCAGGTATTGATCATGGTTTCAGGGTCCATCGCGCCAAGGTTGGCTTTCATGCGCTCCTCGACTTCTTTCATCAAGGCCTGCTGCATTGGCTGGACATCGGGAAGGCCAAAAAAGGTGCGCAGTTCTTCGGGGGTGCAATCGATATCAACGGAAACTTTCATCGCCCTGATCTCCTTGGTTTTATATTCTGGTTTTTATTGTGACCATTATGACCGCCTGATCATGCTTTTCTCAAACATTATCGTCCTATTACGGTCAGATCCTATTAATATTGCTGTAATCGCAATCGGTTAAAAGCTTACAAACAAACTAAATTCATCGACTTTCAATTTCATGAACCAGCCCTTACATCAATATAAGCAAACCAATCGGCACGCCGCCTTTTCCCGAAACCCGATAAAGCCCGCGACCACAACACAATCTTAGACGGGTACAGGACAGACATGGATCTCGCGCAGAACAATCTCGGGTCGGAAACTAGCCCCTATCTTTTACAACATCACGACAACCCTGTGCATTGGCAGCCTTGGAGCCCCGAAATCCTTGCCGCCGCCAAGGCCGCCAACAAGCCGGTTCTGCTATCGGTCGGCTATGCCGCGTGTCACTGGTGCCATGTGATGGCCCATGAAAGCTTTGAGGATGACGGCATTGCCGCCCTGATGAACGAGATGTTCATCAATATCAAGCTGGACCGCGAAGAACGGCCTGATCTTGACAGCGTCTATCAAAATGCGCTGGCCTTGCTGGGGCAGCAAGGCGGATGGCCGTTGACCATGTTCCTGACCCCGGACGGGGAACCGTTTTGGGGCGGTACCTATTTCCCCAAGGAAGCCCGCTATGGGCGGCCGGGATTTGGCGATGTCCTGAAATCGGTATCGGAAATTTACACCAATCAACAAGATAACATCCGCCATAACGTCGCCCAGATCGGGCAGGCCTTGATCAAAATGAACAGTGGTGCAACCGGATCAATGCCGTCGCTTGCGACGATTGATCAATGCGGCCATGGCTGTTTGCAGATCATGGACGGCGAAAATGGCGGCACCAATGGCGCGCCCAAATTCCCGCAGCCCAGCCTGCTGGCACTTTTGTGGCGCACAGGCACCCGCACCGGCGATGCGGACCTTAAACGCATTACCCGTCACAGCCTTGATCGCATGTGCCAAGGCGGAATTTATGATCATGTTGGCGGCGGGTTTGCCCGCTATGCGGTGGATGATCAATGGCTGGTGCCGCATTTCGAAAAGATGCTTTATGACAACGCCCAACTGATCGATCTGATGTGCGATGTCTGGCGCGATAATGGCGATGGCGGCAAAAACCCGCTGTACGAAACCCGGATTACCGAAACCATCGATTGGATTCTGCGCGACATGCGCATTCCCGGCGGGGCCTTTGCCGCCAGTCTGGATGCCGACAGCGAAGGCGTCGAAGGCAAGTTCTATGTCTGGGATGAGGCCGAGATTGACGAAATTCTTGGGTCCGATGCCGCGCTGTTCAAACAATTCTATGACGTCAGCGCAGCCGGGAATTGGGAAGACAAAAACATCCTGAACCGCACCCAATCGGGGCTTGGCCTTCCCGATCCGGCAACCGAAAAGAAATTGGCCGAAATGCGGGACAAACTTTTGGAAGTGCGCAACAAACGCATCTGGCCGGGTTGGGATGACAAGGCCCTGACCGATTGGAACGCGATGACGATTGCGGCAATGGCCGAAGCCGCCATGGTGTTTAAACGCGCCGACTGGCTGGATTACGCCAAGCTTGCCTATAATTTCGTAATTAGCAGCCTGATGCAGGATGGTCGCTTTCTGCACAGTTATCGCGATGGCAAGGCACAACATGCCGGGATGCTTGAAGACTACGCCCATATGATCCGGGCCGCCCTTCGGCTTTATGAATGCTTTGGCGAGGATGCTTATCTGCGCGAAGCCATCGATTGGTGCGAAAAGGTCGAAGATTTGTTTGTCGATGCCAAGGGGGGTTATTTCCAATCGGCATCGGATGCCACCGATTTGGTCATTCGCCAAAAACCGCATATGGATAATGCGGTTCCGGCCGGAAATTCGATCATGGCGCAAAATCTGGCGCGGCTTTATGCCCTGACCGGGGAAACCAAATACCGCGATCGTGCCGAAACCACGATTGCCGCCTTTGCCGGGCGTCTGACCGAACAATTCCCCAATATGCCCGGCCTGCTTTTGGCGGCGGAAATGCTGCAAAATCCGCTGCAAATCGTGCTGATCTCAAACGAACGCAGCCAGGATTTCATGGAAATGCGCCGTGCGATCTTTGCCGCCTGTCTGCCCAACCGGGCGATTACCATCCTGTCAGATACCGCCACCCTGCCCGATCTGCACCCGGCCAAGGGTAAAACCGCGATCAATGGCAAGGTAACTGCCTATGTCTGTCAGGGGCCGGTCTGTTCGACCCCGGTCACCAATGCCAAGGACCTTGGCCAATTGCTGGCCGATTTGCCGACCAAAACGGCATAAGACGTCATAAGTCTCAGGCATAAATGCTAGTTGGTAGGCCGATAGTAGCCAATGGTCGCCGGTGGTGTTTGTGCCTGAGACCTATCACGGATCACAAGAGGCACTGGACGCGGATCACTGGACAATGACGCCAAAATGTTTCATGTGAAACATTATTGGCCTACCCCATCAAATAGCCCTGCTTTCAGGGCTCAGCCTATCACGCACAGGATTTTACGGAATGCCCCAGATTTCGATCAATACCCCGGTCGGTCCCGTGACCATTTTCGAGTTCGATGATCAAATTGTCGCGCTGGACTGGGGCTTTGTCGAAGATATGGAACCAAGTGCGATTTTGAACGAGGCCAAGGCACAGCTTAATGCCTATTTCAGCGGCCAATTGACTGCGTTTGATCTGCCACTGGCCCCCGACGGCACCGATTTCCACAAAGCCGTCTGGGACGCGATGTGCAAAATCCCGCTGGGCAAAACCGCGACCTATAAGGATATGGCGATTGCAGCCGGAACGCCAAGCGCCTTTCAGGCCGTTGGCACCGCCTGCGGGCTTAATCCAATTCCGATCATCATCCCATGCCACCGGGTTCTGGCCGCAGGCGGCAAACCGGGCGGTTATTCCGGCGATGGCGGGCTTGAAACCAAACGCGCGCTTTTGAAAATCGAAGGCGTCGATCTGGTGATCCCCAACGATCAGGGCGATTTGTTCTAGACCTATTGCCTGGCATTCCATCAGGCGAAATACCCTGTATCAGCACGCGTACAAGCGGCTGATCCGGATGCTCTGACGTGGCCTATTATTGTTTTCTGACATAGACTTGGCCTATTGATCAGACAAGCGCCGAAAACGGCGCATTCATGGGAGGTCAGTCATGACCAAAGCAGTTCGTTTTTACGAAACCGGCGGCAGCGATGTGCTGCGTTTTGAAGATGTTGACGTTGGCGCACCGGGTGCCGGTGAAGTTCGCCTGCGTCACGAAGCCATTGGCCTTAATTATATCGATATCTATTTCCGGTCCGGGGTTTATCCGGCCCCGTCCCTGCCATCGGGCCTTGGACTTGAAGGTTCTGGCGTCATCGAAGCGGTTGGGAACGATGTGACCGATCTGGCTGTGGGCGATCGGGTGGCCTATGCCGCACAGCCCCTTGGCGCCTATGCCGAGGCGCGGGTGATGCCGGCCAAGGGATTGGTTAAAATCCCCGACGGGATCAGTTTTGATCTGGCCGCAGCGGCCATGTTGCAAGGCATGACTGCACAGTATCTTTTACGCCGGACCTACCGCGTCAAAGCCGGTGATACCATCCTGATCCACGCTGCCGCCGGCGGTGTTGGCCAGATTGTCTGCCAATGGGCCAAACATCTGGGTGCGACCGTGATCGGCACCGTTGGATCAGCTGAAAAAGCTGAAATCGCCAAATCCAAGGGATGCGATTATCCGATCCTGTACCGCGAAGAAACCGTTTCCAAGCGCGTCATGGAAATCACCAACGGTCAGGGCGTTGAAGTTGTTTACGACTCGGTCGGTAAAGACACCTTTGATGACTCGCTCAATTGCCTGAAACGCCTTGGTATGATGGTCAGTTTCGGCCAGTCATCGGGGGCCGTACCGCCCGTACCGATCAAGGCACTGGCACCCGGCGCGTATTTTCTGACCCGGCCCAGCGTTTTTCAGTATACCGCAACCCGCGAAGAATTGCTGGCAACCGCGAACGAGCTGTTTGATGTGCTGAAATCCGGTGCGGTAAAGATCGATATCGCCGCAACTTATGCGCTTTCAGATGCCAAACAGGCCCATGATGACCTTGAAGGCCGTAAAACCACCGGGTCGGTGATTCTGAAACCGTAATTAAATCATGTGGTTCCGTAGCAAAATACAGAACAGAGGCAGGATTAAACCCCTGCCTCTTCTTTTTCCGTATGCCAAACACGCACATTGCGGGAAATGGCGTCAAAGCGGTCTGACAGGCGGGGACTGACGATGCGACACGGCGCAATCACGGCTTCGGCCCAATCGACATAGGCCAAAATCTGATCGCGGTCCCAGCCAATTGGTGTATCGGTCAACATCGCGCCGACATTGGCGATTTTATCGGCCAGACGGACCAGTTTGGCATCATTGCTAAGATGCGGGGCGGTTTCGATCTGACGGGCCTTGCGGTCATCACGTGGCAGGGCTTTGTCGTCGCTGACCTCAAGCACGATATCGGCGACGATATCGTTAAAACAGGTGGCAATTTCATCGCGCGTTGCACCGCAATCCTCGATCACATCATGCAGAACAGCCGCACAAAGCACGTGTTCCACCGTGTCAGGTTCGCATTCAACGATCAGTCGGGAAACCTCGACCGGGTGATTGATATAGGGTTCATTGGCCGGTCCCTTGCGGCGCTGATCGCGGTGCGCGCGAGCAGCAAAATCAACAGATTTCAATAAAAGCTGCATCAGCCTTTGATCAGTGGTGGACGATCCCATCAAGGTCCCATGGCTTGGGACCGACTTCAAGTCCTGTTTCAAAACCGATTGTTCGACGGAATGTTTCACGGGAAACATTTATCACCAGTCTTTGGGTCAGAAACCTATCCTTCGTTCAGCATCCGTCGGATTTCGCCGGTGATGTATTTTGCCAAGGGGGATATCGACCATTCAGAACGATGGATCATGTAAAGACTATCAAGAACCGGTTCGCTAAATGCCACGGTTTTAATCTGATCGCGTTTATGAAACGCCTGACAGGCAAAACGCGGCAAGACGGTAAAACCCAATCCGCGTGCAACCGGTTCAAGGATCAGGGTAATCTGATTGGAAAAGCCATGACAGGCAACGCTACGCATGCCCGAAAATGCGCGAAAACGCTGCCCCAACAGGCGAGTCGCCATCGCCCGCCCATCCGGATGATCAATAAAGCCAAGCGCAAGAAGATCATCAAAATCCCCAATATCGACGTTGGCAGGCACCACCAGTTCAATCGGTTCGGTCGCCAGTTTTAGGGCGGTTAACCGCGGATCATCGGGCAAACGGGTTATCACCCCAAGTTCGGCACGGTCTTCGATGATTGATGTAATGATATCTTCGGTCGGGGCAAAACGATGGTGAATTTTGATATCCGGCTGTGCCTGTTGCAGGTCAAGCAAACCATTATAAATCCGCAAACCGGAACTGCCCGGTGTGGCAATCCGCAAATCACCGCAAAGCGGGCCATCCTGTTCAAGCCGCGCATCAAGACGCCGGGCAGCAGTATCAACATCATCGGCATAGACAAGAACGGCCTTGCCCGCCGGGGTCAGGTCGATTTTTCGCCCGCGTCGCAGAAAAATATCTTCACCGGTGAAATCTTCGATATGGCGAATATGCTGACTGACAGCCGCCTGTGTCAGATCAAGCGCGTCTGCCGCCCGGGTGAAAGAACCGTGATCGACAACCGCCCTGAAACTGCGTAACCAAACCGGATTTAGTATAACCATATCTTATCAATATCATAAGTTCAGCGTTATTTTACTTATGCCATAGCTTTGCAATGATGTCGCCATACGCAATTTCAACGCCGGAGACATCACCATGAGCAATCACAATCCTAATCCAACCCCCTACCCGCGGACCTTTTCCCATATTGGCATTTCGGTGCCGGATCTGGATGCAGCGATCAAATTTTATTCCGAGGTACTGGGCTGGTACGTGATTATGACCGCCACCCGCATTACCGAAGATGACAGCCATATCGGCCAAATGTGCACCGATGTTTTCGGGAAAAATTGGGGATCCTTTCGCATCGCCCATCTATCAACCGGGGATCGGGTTGGCGTCGAACTGTTTGAATTTCCCAATAATGAACCGCGCGACAACAATCTGGAATACTGGAAAACCGGAACGTTTCATTTCTGTGTTCAGGACCCGGATGTTGAAGGGCTGGTTGAAAAAATCATCGCCCAGGGCGGCAAACAACGCATGCCGATCCGCCATTATTATCCCGGCGAAAAGCCCTATCGCATGGTCTATGTCGAAGACCCGTTCGGCAATGTGTTTGAGATTTACAGCCATAGCTACGAGCTGACCTATTCAGCCGGCGCTTATTAAACGGATCCGAAAACAAGACATAAAAAAACGGGGCCAAAATCAGGCCCCGTTTTTTATTTAATTCGTCCGTAAATAGCGTAATCAGCCATTCATTGAATCGAAGAAATCGTCGTTGCTTTTGGTGGACTTGAGCTTGCCAAGCAAGAATTCCATCGCATCCTGCGGACCCATCGGGTTGAGGATACGGCGCAAAAGCCACATTTTGGACAGCACGGCCTTCTCGACCAGCAATTCTTCCTTACGTGTCCCCGATTTAAGGATATCAATCGCCGGGAAGATACGCTTGTCAGACAGTTTGCGATCCAGAATAAGCTCGGAGTTACCGGTCCCTTTGAATTCTTCAAAGATGACCTCGTCCATGCGCGAACCGGTATCGATCAGGGCGGTTGCGATAATGGTCAGCGAGCCGCCTTCTTCGATGTTACGTGCCGCACCAAAGAACCGTTTCGGACGCTGCAGCGCATTGGCATCAACACCACCGGTCAGAACCTTGCCAGAGCTTGGAACGACGGTGTTATAGGCACGTGCCAGACGGGTAATGGAATCAAGCAGGATGACAACGTCATGCTTGTGCTCGACCAGACGTTTAGCCTTTTCCAGAACCATTTCAGTGACCTGAACGTGACGCTGTGCCGGTTCGTCGAAGGTCGAACTGATGACCTCGCCCTTTACCGAGCGGTCCATATCAGTCACCTCTTCCGGACGTTCATCAATCAGAAGAACAATCAGATAGGCTTCGGGATGGTTTTCTTCGATCGCATGCGCAATGTTTTGCAGCATCACGGTTTTACCGGTGCGCGGCGGTGCGACGATCAGAGCACGCTGACCTTTACCAAGCGGGGCAACAAGTTCAATCACCCGATTGGTGGTGTCCCTGTTGCCGTCCTGATCAACGTGACGCTCCATCTTAAGTGGCTCGTCCGGGTAAAGCGGGGTCAGGTTATCGAAATTGATGCGATGACGGACTTTGTCCGGATCGTCAAAGTTGACTTTGTCGACCTTGAGTAGCGCGAAATAACGTTCGCCTTCTTTTGGCGACCGTATCTGGCCTTCAACCGTATCGCCCGTGCGCAGACCAAAGCGGCGCACCTGGCTTGGCGAGACATAGATATCGTCCGGACCGGCAAGATAATTTGCCTCGGGACTACGCAAAAATCCGAAACCATCCGACAGTACTTCAAGAACACCCTGGCCAAAAATGGCATGGTCGTTCTCGGCCAACTGTTTGAGAATGGTAAACATCAACTCCTGTTTACGGAGTGTGCTGGCATTTTCGATTTCGAGTTCCTCGGACAGAGCAAGCAGCTCGGTCGGGGATTTCTTTTTGAGTTCCTGGAGATGCATATGTGCGTTTGATGATCTGTGATTGCCGGGAAGGGCGATAATTGAAAGGAGGAAATATCGAGAAGGAGTGCGGTTGACGGTCAGGCAGATCAGTGTGATTGCGGACCGAGCAGAACCCTTAGTTGCGAAGCAGGCAAGGATATTTCATGTTTCAGGATCGAAACACCACAGATTGATAACCCCGATTGAACCAATAGTCAAACCGTGTTTCGCACCATAGGGGGTAATAAGTCCTGCACCTGTTGCAAAACTGCCATGCCCCCCTGTAATGGCAGTTTTCAAAAGCCTGCAAAACCAATGATAAAAGCCCCCTATCGGGCCTGAACCGATGCAAGAAATTCTTCAACCTCGCGGCGTAAATTGGCCGCCACATCGGTTACGCTTTCACATGCCACCATAACCTTGTCCGCAGCCTGCCCGGTCCGATCCGTGGCATCACTAACCCCGGCGATATTTTGCGACACCTCGGATGTGCCAACAGATGCACGTTCAACATTGCTGGCGATTTCCGATGTTGCCGCCTGCTGTTCTGTCACCGCAGCCGACAATGACGAAGATGTTTCGTCAATATCTTCAATCCGTTTGCCAATGCGGTTTAAGATCGTCACAGCCTGTTCGGTCGCATTTTGCAGGCCGCTAATCTGATCGGTGATTTCATTCGTCGCGCGTGAGGTTTGAGTGGCAAGATTCTTGACCTCATTGGCAACCACGGCAAATCCTTTGCCAGCTTCCCCCGCCCGGGCGGCCTCAATCGTAGCATTAAGCGCAAGCAAGTTTGTCTGTTTGGCAATATCACCGATCAAACCGATAACTTCCCCAATCCTGGTAGCCCCGTCTTTAAGGTTTTCAGCAATGCCATCGGCATTTCGTGCTTCTTGAGCAGCATCGGATGTAATGGTCGATGCCGACGCAATCTGGCGTGAAATTTCAAGAATTGAATTGGCCAATTCTTCGGTTGCAGCAGAAACAGCCGCAACATTACCTGATGCTTCCTCGGCGCTGGAAGCAACACTTGCCGCCTGTTGACGTGTACTGCCAACGATATTGGTCATTTCAGTTGATGTATTGCGCAGATTATCTGTTGCATCCCCCACAGCAGACAGCAACCCATCAACATTGCCGCGAAAATCAGAAGCAAGCTGTTCAATACGATTAGCATAGGCTTCGCGGGCCACGCGATCAGCTTCGTGCTGAGCGCTCATTTCGCGATTTTGCACCAAATTGGCACGAAACACTTCAACCGCACACGACATTTCACCCATTTCATCACCCCGGTCCATACCGACAATTTCAAGATCGGCATTGCCATCGGCCAGATGTGTCATGCTCAGGGTCAAACCATTGATCGGGATCGTGATACTGCGAGTCACAACCAAAACAAACGCACTGGCAATCAGAACGATGACGATCAACCCGCCCAGCGTGGCATAAAAGACCAAGCTGGCATTATTATATTTGCTATCGGCCTGATGAACCAGTTCCGCAGCAATATAATCCTCGACCGTTTTAAACTGATTGATTTTAGTCGTAATCGTCGCAAACCAATCTTCCGCACGAATATCCCCGGTGGTACCAGATACCGGAAAATCAAATGCCACTTCACGCATGGCATCAACCGCCCGGATTGCAGATGTGGTAACGGTTTTGGTATAAAACTGGCGGGTTTCCGGGTTGGAAAATTCGGAAAACACCGCAAGATAAGTCGTTTGCATCGTAATCAGTTCAACAAAACGACGATAAAGCGGCGGATCAAATTTACCCATCCCAAATCCGCCCGCACCTGTCGCACGTTCAAGCCCGGCACGTTCCTTGGCTTGCATGAAATTATTATAGGATGCGATTACCCGTAAAATATCAGCATCTTCGCTAAGACCGCCCATCAAATTAACGACAGATAGCATTCTGGAAATAACGTTGGAATAATATCCCACCGTTTCACCCAACACGATCTTTATGCCATCCACATTGGTGCGCAACTCAGATATCTGCGCCAAAAGCGATGAAAAGGCAGCAATATCCGTTTTCAGCTTCGGATCATAAAGGCTGTAATCAATTTTTGAGATCTCATCATCAAGGGCGGTAATCTTTTGATCAGAAAGCCTGCGCTGGGCAACAAGCTGACTGCCAAATTGCGTTCCTCCGGATCCGATAAAGCCCGCGGATGCCCCACGTTCCTTTTGCAGTTCATGGACTGTCGCGCCGATAGAACCAGCCACCTCGGTCAGGCCACGAATTTTACCCAGTTCCGTCATCTGCTGATAACGGCCACTGACAATCACCAGCGACAAAACCACCAACCCGATAACAAGCGGCACCAGCGACAGGGCCATTTTTGACCCGATACGAATATTATGAAGAAAAGCAAACATCGCGGTCCCCGAACCATGATAACGAAATTTGCCAGATGATTATCCCACCCCGTGGAACATCACAATCCTTTGACCCCGCATCAATCAAGACCCGGTCAATCAATCATGTTTTGGGAAAAGAGCTTTTTGGATTTTTTGATTGAATCTGATGTTGGTTCGGCAGTGCAAAAGACAAGGTCCTGCACTGCAAAATTAAACCAAATACCGCAAAAATACCGGTTAGCGGGATTTTTCGGCAATAATTGCCAGCATCCGCTGCAATTGATCGTCACTTAGACCGGCAACCCGTTCGGACAAAAGATTGGCCAATTCGGTTGCTTCGGGTTCAAGACCGGCGGTATCGACCGTGACCTTGGGGTGCGATAACTGTGCCAGACGTTTAATTTCGTCGACCTCGTCCCAGACCAGATTGAAATAGCCACAAATCTGCTGCACCAATCCGGGACTGGGGCGCCCGCGATGGCCATGCTCAAGGGCCGACAAATAGGCTGGCGAAAGTTGCAGCGCATTGGCCATATCGGTCAGGGTAACATTATGCTTTGCCCGCAATTCCCGAATGCGATTGCCAAAGGGTGTCACGCGCGTCTCCGTTTCAGCAGAACATAAAAGGCACCCGATCCACCATGCTGGATGCGGGCTTCGCTGATCGACAAAATCCGGGTCCGCAGGCGCGGCGCACTTAACCATTGCGGGGTGCGTTGGCGCAACAAACCCGTGCGCCCGTATTCATCAGCGCGCGATCCCTTGCCAGTAATCACCAACACACAGCGTTTTCCGGCCCGCCAGCTATCTTCGATAAAGGCATTCAAGGCGTGATGAGCAACATCCTGGGTCATGCCGTGCAAATCAATCCGGCCATCAATCGACATCTGGCCTTTTTGGAATTTTTTGGCAGTTGATTTATCGATCCCGTCGGTCACACCCGGTTCAAGATCCGCCAAGGCGCGGTTTTTAACCTGTGGCCCACGATCCGCATGGCGCGCAGATGGCAGGTTGCGCGCAACGCGGTTTTCCTCGGCCTTGGCAATTTTGCCCGGCAGATTATCGGGCAGCGATATGGCTGTATCACTTTTGGAACCCCCTTCATCCGGGGAAAAGCCGCCAACATCATCAGGACGCGGTTTTTTGGCGCGCAGGGGTTTCACATCGCGGGTAAAGACCTCCCACAGGGCCTTTTCCTGATCGCTTACAGTGCGATGGCGTTTATGTGTTTTTTTATGCGTCATCAGGTCTTGTGGAAAATGCGATGTTTTCTGCGACAAAATTGGCCAAGGCCATAAGGATCTGCATCACAGCATAGCCCAGACCGGTTATCATTTTGCAAAGGCATAAAGCCTTTCGCGTATTGATACCACGCCTGTTTGAACATTTTTAATTCAAACAGGCGTTACAGAACACACAGAATTCCACCACAAGCCAATCAGCTGGCTTGATCATCGACAATGACGATATGCAAACGACGCGGCCCATGCGCCCCAAGCTGTATCGTCTGTTCGATATCACCGGTGCGCGACGGGCCGGTCACCCAAAGGAAGGTTCGCGGCATATTACCCTGCCCGTCTTCGGTGCGAAGCCGCGCCCATATTTCTTCATAGGTGCCGACGATCTCGCTGGCTTTGACCACCGCGATATGGGTATCGGGCAGCATATTCAGCGTATAGGGCGTTTGCGCCCCACTTCTGAGCATCAAGCTGCCGGTTTCAGCAACCCCGCCAAAGCTAGAAGTCACAGAAACCGCATCTTCGGGGCCTGCAGCACCGGCGGTGACTTCAAGCGCGGTTTCAGACCAAGGCAGGCCGGAAATGCTGGCATCGGGGGATGTTTTCACCCGGGCCGGAAGATTATGTTCGACCAAGAACCGGGCAACTTCGCGCGGAATATCTTCCGCACCGGCCGCGTGAACCACGGTTGCATTGACCCCAATCGCCATTTGTTCAAACAAAGCGACCTGCTGATCATGGGAAATCTGGGCGCGGGCCGGAACAACCGCATTTGATTTTGGGACCGAAAGACGATCAAGCACATCCTTTGGCGCATCATACTGACCGGCTTCGCGGCCAAGGCTTTGACGGATACGACCCAAAATCGCATCGCGGGAGGAAACCTTTGCAGAATTGCTCATTTTGATCCTCGCGCTTTTTGGGCCTGTTTTTCCGCCCAGAGTTCCTTGAATGTCTTGCCGTTCTGACCCTGTGGTGCCGGAAGATCGCGGATCTGTGTCCAGCCACCTGCCAGTGGCAGCTTTGCCAAGCGGCCCCTGCCGCCGGCCATCTTGTTAATGACCTTGGCGGCAAGCCCGGTCGCGGTGCGATAAAGCCTTGGCCTTGATGCCAAAAACGCCCAGGCCTTGATCCCAAAACGCATCGAAGCCGGGCTAAGATGTTTTTCAAATTCGCGTTCGCGCCAATGCCGCATCATTTTTGGCAATGGAATACGCATCGGACAGACTTCTTCGCATTTGCCGCAGAAGGTCGAGGCATTGGGAAGATGCCCCGCTTCGTCGACCCCAATCAATGACGGGGTCAGGACCGATCCCATCGGGCCGGGATAAACCCAGCCATAAGCATGACCACCCACCGCGCCATAAACCGGGCAATGGTTCATACAGGCCGCACAGCGGATACAACGCAACATATCCTGAAACTCGGTGCCCAACATATTGGACCGGCCGTTATCAAGCAGGATGACGTGATATTCCTGCGGCCCATCCAGATCATCTTCGCGGCGCGGGCCGGTTGAAAACGTCGTATAGGATGACATTTCCTGACCCGTGGCCGAACGTGCCAGAACGCGCAAGATGCTAGACGCATCTTCAAGCGTCGGCACGACCTTTTCCAAACTGGCAATCGCGATATGTACCCGTGACAGGGTTTGGGTCAGATCGCCATTGCCTTCGTTGGTGACAATCACCGATGTACCGGTTTCGGCAATCAGGAAATTGGCCCCGGTAATGCCGATATCAGCCGCAAAGAAATGTTCGCGCATAACTTCGCGGGCTTCATCAAGCAATTCACGCGGCTCGGCCAGCGACCGGTTGGGATCGCGGCCCTTGTGGGTCTCGCGAAAACTATCGGCGACCTGTTCTTTATGAACATGGATCGCCGGCGCGATAATGTGGCTTGGCGGTTCATGGCGCAGCTGGATGATATATTCACCCAGATCGGTTTCAACGACTTTCAGGTCTTCCTTTTCAAGGAAATCGTTCAGGCCGATTTCCTCGGAAATCATCGATTTGCCTTTAAGAACCGATTTGGCATCTTTATCGCGGCAAATGCGCAAAACAGTTTCACGCGCTTCGGCGGCATCGGCACACCAATGGACATGACCGCCATTGGCCTTGACGTTTTCTTCGAATTTCAAAAGGTAATGATCAAGGTTTTCAAGGGTGTGGTTCTTGATATCGCGCGCCTGATCGCGCAGCGCCTCGAATTCCGGCAGATTGTTGATCGCGGCAAGGCGTTTATCACGAAAACCGGTTTTTAGACGGCCCAGCGCACGTTGCAGGCTTTCATCGCGCAGCGCGCCGTGGACGTTTTCCTTAAATTTCGGGGATGTTGATACATTCATGATGCCTGTTCCCCTTTCTTACCGGCAATCGGAGCGGCTTCCATGGTCATATCGGCCAGGACCTCGGCAACATGGCGAACTTCAATGTCCGACCCTTCACGCGCCAGTTTACCGGCCATATTCATCAAACAGCCCATATCCCCGGCCAAAAGCGTTTTGGCGCCGGTCGATTTAATATCGTCGGTTTTTTCGCCCACCATCTTACCGGAAATTTCGGGATATTTGACGCAAAACGTCCCGCCAAAGCCACAGCAACTTTCCGGTTCCGACAGTTCGGAAATCTCTAGACCCTGGACAGAGTTCAAAAGTTTGCGTGGTTGTTGTTTGACACCCAATTCGCGCAGGCCCGAACAGCTATCATGATAGGTAACCTTGCCCTCGAAACTAGCGGCCACCGCATCGATCTTCATCACATCGGTCAGGAACGACACCAATTCATGGGTCTTGGCTGACAGTGCATTGACCTGATCAAGCATGGCCGGTTCATCGGCAAATAATTCGGGGAAATGCTTTTTGATCATGCCCGCACACGACCCGCTGGGGGCGACGACATAATCATAATCGGCAAACATATCGATCAACGGCCGGGCAACTTTTTTGGCCGATGCCTTATCGCCGGAATTAAATGCCGGTTGGCCACAACAGGTCTGATCCATCGGTACATCAACCTCGCAACCTGCTTCTTCAAGCAGTTTTACGGCTGAAAATCCCACGGTTGGCCGAAACATATCGACCAGACAGGTAACAAACAGGCCAACACGTGGCTTGCCAGCCCCGGATATATCGGCATTAGGCGTTGATGACGTCATGGCGGGTCCTCTCTCTGATGCCAATCTCTGGGGCCAATTTTGCGGCCAATAGGCGACCGGATCAGGGTTGCGGGACCCGTTTCACGGCGGTGTCATGTAATTGGTATTACCAATTTTAGGTAGGCCGGTCCAGAACTTGATGATCACAACAACTACGCAAATTCATAACCATAAAATCAAGGCCCTGCAGAAATCCCGATTAGCCCGGGATCAAAACCTTGTCATCAATCATCGCGGCCAAACATATCGACACAGCCAACACCGTTGTTTTCAAGGTTAAGCATGGCTCTCAGAAAAGAACTATTCTGGTTGGTCGATAAACCGTGTTTGCCACGATTTTCCATAAATTGACCACTTTGTTTATACTTATCCAGTGTTATTTGTAGTTTTATGATGTCGTCAAGCGCCGCATCGTTGCTGATGGCAAGATACAGAAAGCAGCTTCGATAGGGTAAAATCCCGTCGATATCGCGGTGCTGGGCGGTTGGATCAACAATATTGCGGTAATGACGCAAAACCGAACCGCCAATGGCAATCAGATCAACCCGGTCGGCCTGAAGCATCGGCAGTAAAAGATCTTCGCGTGGGACCATGACCAGATATTTCGCCCCGCGTTCGCGCAAATACGGTTCGCGGGCCGACCCCATCAAGACCCCAATGCGGGCATCTTTCAAGATGTCATCAAATGCCATGTTCTGCCATTTGGCATCGGCATAACCATACAGGTTCCAAATTGTCCGACTGACCGGGCCGACCCATTTGAAGCTGTTTTCACGATCGATAGTCCGGGTGGTGGGATAAATCACATGCCGGGACCCTTTAAGGGCTTCTTCCATGACGCGCTTCCACGGCACCTGTTTGGCAACAATGTGTGACAACCCGGATTTTGTAAAAAGCGACAGAACCATTTCATCAAAATAGCCCGGTTCAGGACGCAGGGCTTCGACGCCATTTTCAGACAGATGAATGGTATAGGGCACGGTGCCATCAATATAACCATCAATACCATGCGCTCGGGCAGGTATCGCAGACAGGTTCAAAATACCCGAAAGACCCAAAATCATGGCAATGCCCAGAATACCGGGAACACCAACCATTCTGGAAAGCCCGATAAACCCTGGCCGGGTCATAGATAAAAGATGGATTAAGCGGATCCTTTGGTAGTAATCAAAGCGTTTTGAACAAGTGGCACATCGCGAAAACATGCCTGTCACATCACGCCTCTTCCTGTTTGAACCAAAGGGCGTTCGCAACCTTTTTTTCGATATAGGCGCGATGGGCGGCAAGTTCATCGTCGCTTACAATATGCGGGCGCGGTTCCAGGCGGCCTTCCTTTGGCCCCAAAATCCGACGGTCATCGCCTTGATTATTGGCATTGGGATCAAGCAAAAGCCCGTGTTGGCGTCCGCCGAGCAATTCAAGATAGACCACCGCCAAAAGATCAGAGTCAAGCAGCGCCCCGTGCAGGGTACGATTTGAATTATCGATTTTAAACCGGCGACACAACGCATCAAGACTGACCGGGGAACCGGGGAATTTTTTACGCGCCATTTGAACGGTATCAATGGCACGTGCCATATCGATCTTGGGCTTGTTCAACCAGCCAAGTTCCGCATTCAAGAACTTCATATCAAAGGCAGCGTTATGAATGACAAGCTTGGAATCATTCCCGATAAATTCGATAAAATCATCGGCAATCTCGGCAAAAAGCGGCTGATCTTTCAGGAAATCATCGCCCAAACCATGAACGTCAAAGGCCTCTTTGGGCATTGGGCGCTGGGGATTGATATATTGATGATATTGCCGACCAGACGGCATGTGATTGATCAATTCGATACAGCCGATTTCAACCAGACGATGGTCTGAGTAAGGGTCAAGACCGGTGGTTTCCGTATCAAGCACGATTTCACGCATATCAGGTCCGATTTCCAAGTTGATCAACAATGTTTCGGATCGCATTAAACGTTACCGCCCGACCCAATCCTGTTGGAATAACAAAATCGGCTTTGCGGCGTTTTTCACGATCTGGCATTTGCTTACTCAGAATGGCGGAAAATTTTGCTTTCGTCATCCCCGAACGTGCCATAACACGTTGAAGTTGAATGAATCTGGCTGCAGATACTACCACAACATGATCACAGCGTTCTTCGCCATCGGTTTCGAACAAAAGCGGAATATCAAGTACAACCAGTGATCTTCCAGCCCTGCGATGACGCTTGATGAATTTGGTTTCCTGAACCCGGACAAGCGGATGCAAAATTGCTTCTAATCGGGAAAGAGCAACAGGATCGCCAAACACCCGAGCCCCCAAAAGCTGACGATCAATTTTGCCATTCTTCAGGGCATCGGGAAATGCGGCAATGACCGGATCAAATGCCGCCCCGCCCGGCACCATCAATTGATGGACAACAACATCGGCATCATAAACCGGCACCCCGAGATAACGAAACATCCCCGCTGCAGTGGATTTTCCCATGCCAATCGATCCGGTAAGGCCCAAAATCACCATTTTAAATAACGTCCTGTGATCTTAATTCGGATTAATCAGGTGAAAGAACAAAATCACGAAGTTCCGCGGTGACTTCCGGATCAATTCCAAACCAGCGATGAAAGCCCGGTCGTGCCTGATGGAGCAACATGCCCAAGCCATCAACAATCGGATTGCCGCGCTTTTGCGCTTGGGCCAGCAAATCAGTGATAAGCGGCGCATAAACAATATCGGTGACAAGAGCCGTTTGCGGCAAACCATCAAGATTAATTTCAAGCTTTGGCTGACCAACCATGCCAAGGCTTGTTGTATTAACCAGCAAGGATATATCGGCCAATGCCACCGGTTCCAACGGCCAATCAACAACCTTGATACGCGGATCATTAATTTCAGCCGCCAGATCATCGGCACGTTTGCGTGTACGATTGGCAATGCGGATTTCCGGGCTGCCTTCGTCAAGCAGGGCGAATAAAACCGCCCGCGATGCCCCGCCAGCCCCCAGAACCACCGCTGGTCCGGCACAAAAATCGGCATTCGGGGCTTCCTGACGCAGGTTTTCGATAAAACCGAACCCATCGGTATTATCGCCCAGTATCCGGCCATCCTTGGCAAAAGTTACGGTATTTACCGCCCCGATCCGCCGCGCCCGATCCGACAATTCATCACATTCAGGCATCGCCATTTCCTTTTGCGGAATGGTGACATTAACCCCGGAAAAACCCAGATTGCGCAGGGAAATAAGGGCGGCCTGAAAGTTTTTGGGCTCGACCGGCAGCGGCATATAAGACCCGTCGATCCCGTATTTCGCCAGCCAATAACCCTGCAAACGCGGCGATTTTGAATGCGATACCGGCCATCCCATCACACCGGCAAGGCGTGATGTACCTGACAAAGTTTGATAGGGAATCCGCGAGGTCATGGTTAAATTTCCTGCCTGAAAATCGGTTTTGTTATGATTTAAGAATACCGTGATCACGCAAAAACCCAATCAACGGCAAAAGCGGTAACCCCAGCACAGTAAAGAAATCCCCGCGCACCTCGGTAAACAACTGCGCACCAAGACCTTCAAGCTGATAACCGCCGACACAATTATAAATCTCGTCACCACAGGCATCGAGATAATCATCAAGCCATTCTTCGGTAAAATTACGCATGGTCAGATGGGCGGTATCGATCTTGCCCCAAATACGCGATCCTTCTTTATAAACCACGGCGGCTGAAACCAATTGATGGGTCTTACCCCGCAGGGCCAAAAGCTGAGCCCGGGTGTTGTCACGATCACGTGGCTTGTCAAACCAGATGCCATTGCATTCCAACATCTGATCCGCAGCAATTACAATGCCATTGGGCTGTTGGCGATACATACGCAACGCTTTCATTTCAGCAAGGGTTTCGGCCGCTTCAGCAGCATTGGCCCCTTCGGCCTTCATCGATTGCTTGTAACCTTCCTCGTCAATCATCGAGGCAATGGCTTCACAATCAACACCCGCATTTTTCAGCATGGTGAAACGGGCTTTGCTGCTTGAAGCCAGAATAAGCCGGGTCATGGTCAGTATCCTTAATGCACTTAAATCAGGATCAGGTTGGTATCAAAATCAAACCTTGGGGTAAGAACCTAATGTCCGCGACGGTCATACATGGTTGCCATAATCATCGCAGCGGTTTCTTCGATGGATCGTCTGGTAACGTTGATAATCTTCCAACCACGATCGGTAAAATAACGTCGGGCCTGATGGACTTCGTTACGCACGGCAACCGGATCAACATAATCACCGCCCTCGCCGCGTTCGATCTGGCGCAGGCGGTTTTTACGGATCGAAACCAATTGATCAACATCCTTGATCAACCCAACCACCAACGGCTTTTTCAACTGATCCAGTTCCGGCGGCAACGGACAGCCGGGAACAAACGGCACATTGGCGGTTTTAATGCCACGATTGGCCAAATAGACCGAGGTCGGGGTTTTTGATGTCCGCGATACGCCAACAATCACCACATCGGCTTCTTCCAAATCCCAGGCTGATTGCCCGTCATCATGGGACAGAGTAAAATCAATGGCCTCGATCCGGTTAAAGTAATCCTCGTCCATTTTATGCAATGCACCGGTCCGGCCGCGTGATTGCTGTCCCAAATAACCGGCCATCATGGTGATGGTGTTATCAAGCACATGGCTGTGCGGGATCTGCAAACGACGACAGCCTTCTTCAAGCTTGCGACGAATATCGCTATCAAAAACGGTATATAAAACGATCCCCGGATTGCGTTCAATATCGGCAAGTACACGGGCAAGCTGGGCATCGGTGCGGATCAGCGACCAGACATGTTCATGGGCCCGAACATCAGGGAACTGCGCAATACAGGCGCGCGCCACCCCATCAACGGTTTCCCCGGTCGAATCAGACACAAGATGAAAATGAAAGATATTATCGTCGTCAATCATAACCGGTATGTATTACGTCCCTGTTCGAAATTTTGATCACCTTCAATCATATAAGCTCGGCAACCCCAACCCTAAATTAAACTGACGGAGTCGCGCCTGTGGATAAATGTGAATAACGGGGGCGACTCCGGCCAAATCTTTTCCACAGTTTTTATCATCCCCGTCATACATATTTTCTCAAACCATCTATCCCGCGGTGGAAAACCCGAAAATTCTTTATGTGAGAACAAGGATAACAAAGCCAAAATCAATTTAATCCCCGTTATTCACCTTATTCAAAATCGGCTTTTCCCAAGCTTACATCTGGGAGTCGTTCGGAGTCGTCCCCAGTTTTCCCCAGATCGACTTGAGATGAATCATTTTTCCCGAGTCGCAATGTGGATAAACTGTGCGTCGAATTTAATCCCCGTTATCCACAGGCATCCACTAACAAACAACATCCTTTTTTATTTAAGAAGGTTTTGTTAGAGACACGGTGGAAAAACGATCTGGAAAGGCTTCAGGACAAAATTCACGTGTCAGAGATCGGGAACCAGACAAGAGCAATCAGAACCACCGTTTTCGGGCATATTGCCTAAAACGAGCTGTTTTGATCCGTAAACAGGAAACGCTATGCCCAAACCTACAAAAACGTTTTTGCGCGCCCTTGCCGGCGAAACATTACCCGTACCCCCCATATGGCTAATGCGCCAGGCGGGTCGTTATCTGCCAGAGTATCGCGCAACCCGGGCAGAAGCCGGATCGTTTCTTGATCTTTGTTATAACCCTAAACTTGCCTGCGAAGTCACCTTGCAGCCGCTTAGGCGCTATGACTTCGATGCGGCAATATTGTTCTCCGACATTCTTGTGATACCGCAGGCACTTGGACAACATTTGGCCTTCAAACAAGGAGAAGGCCCACAGCTTGATCCCATTCGCGATGCTTCGGGTCTTGGTCGGCTTAAGGTTGATGGCATTCATGACATTCTTGGTCCGATCTATGAAACGGTTTCCAAGTTATCAGTATCTATCCCGTCCCATACGTCGCTGATCGGCTTTGCCGGATCACCATGGACGGTGGCGACCTATATGGTTGAAGGAAAAGGCAGCAAGGATTTTGCTAATATTCGTCGCTTTGCCTATAGCGATCCGACCGGGTTTGATCAACTGATTATCATTCTGGTCGAAGCCACGACGCAATACCTGCTGAAACAGGTTGAGGCCGGTGCAGAATGCATCCAGTTGTTTGAAACCTGGGGCGGAGTTTTGTCGGAAAATGGCTTTAGATGCTGGGTGATTGAACCAACCAAAAAGATTGTCGCAAATCTTAAGGCGGTACATCCGGATTTGCCGGTAATTGGCTTTCCAAGGGGTGCCGGTTTGCATTTGATTGATTTCAAGCAACAGACCGGGGTTGATGCGGTTGGGATTGATAGTGGTGTGCCGCTAAAATGGGTGGCGGAAAACCTTCAGCCGCTTGGCCCGGTTCAGGGCAATCTTGATCCGATGTATCTGATTACCGGCGGGGACGAGATGATCACGGAAACGCGCCGTATCCTTGATACATTGGCCAAGGGTCCGTTCATCTTTAACCTTGGACATGGCATTACGCCGGAAACCTCGCCGGAAAATGTCGGCAAGCTGGTGGAATTTATCCGAAATTATCGTTGATAATTGAAATCGATCAAATCGATTGAGAAATTCAATGTGTAAAATGGCTTAAACTCGTTGCGCTTCGATTCTGATCGGCCATTATGAGGTCGGGAACATATGAAGCGGAACGGGGTTATCCAGACGTGACTTCGGGATTGCCCGCAGTCGTCACGACGCCATGAAGGATATGCCTATGTCCGAGACGAAGCGTAAAAAACGCGCGATTATTCTGTTCAATCTGGGCGGACCGGATGGACCGGATGCGGTAAAACCGTTTCTATTCAACTTGTTTAATGATCCGGCAATTATCAGCCTGCCCAATCCGTTCCGTTATTTTCTGGCCAAGCTGGTTTCAAGCCGCCGTGCCCCGATTGCGCGCGAGATTTATGCCCATATCGGCGGAAAATCACCGCTTTTGGAATTGACGCAGGAACAGGCCAATGCGCTTGAAGTCGCGCTAAACGGGCTTGATGACGGTTATGAAAATCGTTGTTTCATTGCCATGCGGTATTGGAAACCGTTTGCGGCTGAAACTGCGGTAGCAGTCAAGGAATGGGGCGCGGATGAACAGATATTGTTGCCGCTTTATCCGCAATATTCAACAACGACCAGCGGATCATCGGTCAAGGACTGGAAACAGGCCTGTCATGATGTTGGATTTAAAACGCCGATTAAAACGGCATGCTGTTATCCGACCAATTCGGGCTTTGTCCAAGCCACGGCTGAAATGGTTAAAGCCGGTTATGAAAATATCTTGAAAAAGGCCGCCAAGCTTGGTGTTGGCAAGCCGCGTCTGTTGTTTTCAGCCCATGGTGTGCCCAAGGTCGTGATTACCAAACGCGGTGATCCCTATCAGTCGCAGATTGAAAAATCGGCCCAGGCGGTGGTGGATGAAATGGCGATCACGGATTTGGACTGGCTGGTATGTTATCAAAGTCGGGTCGGACCAATGGAATGGATTGGACCCTCGACCGAGCACGAAATTGAACGTGCCGGTAAAGATGGCGTACCATTGGTGATTGTACCGATTGCCTTTGTTTCCGAGCATTCTGAAACGCTGGTCGAGCTTGATATCGAATATCGCGAAATTGCCGATCACCTGAAAATTCCGATTTATGAACGGGTTCGCACGGTGTGTTCGCATCCGCGCTTTATTGCCGGGCTGGTTGATGTGGTCAAAGAAACCCAGGATGTTCTTGATCAGAACGGATCGGACGATTACAGCCTTGAAACGCGGGGCTGGTGGTGCCCGGACGATCATAGCTGTGCGGTAGCCAAACAGCCGTCAGGTGCTGGTCGCGCCTGATTTCGTGGTCAGCTTGCCCCTTTTGCGGGGCAAGTCGTTTGGCGTGCAGGCTTTTGTGATGTAATACCATTTTCAGATAGAAAATCGATTTTCCCGGATCGAGCGTAAGAGAGAGATATGGATACCTATAGCGTCATTAAATCCCTGCATGTCATCAGCATCATTGCGTGGATGGCTGGTCTTTTGTATTTACCACGGCTTTTTGTTTATCACTGTGAAGTTGCGCCGGGGTCAGAAGCCAGCGAAAAGTTCAAGATCATGGAACGTCGGTTGTTGCGTGCGATTATGAATCCGGCGATGATCGCATCGTGGATTTTTGGTGGCTATATGATCCATGGCAGCGGTGCAATGACCGAAGGGTGGTTCCACGTTAAATTGCTTTGCGTGGTTTTGATGACCGGCATGCATATGATGATGGCGCGTTATCGCCGGATGTTTGAATCCGATGGAAACGTCAAATCCCAGAAATTCTTTAGAATTTTGAACGAGGGACCGACCATTTTGATGATTGTGATTGTCTTTATGGTGATCGGCAGACCCTTTTAATTAGGGGATGTGTTCGGATATTTTTTAAATCATTTCGATTTGAAAATAAAAAGGCCGCCAAACTGGCGGCCTTTGTTTTGGTATCGTACCAAATAGGAAATCAGGCGTTGCCCGCAGGCTCGCCTTCCATCTGTTTGGCAAACTTTTTGCGGAAAAGTTCAGCAAAATCAATCTGCTGCATCATAAGCGGCGGGAAGCCACCATCGGCCGTCAGATCAGAGATGATTTTACGAACATAGGGGAACAACATGCGTGGGACTTCGATCAGAAGAACCGGTAGGCGATGCTGTTCTTCAACATTCAGGGTCACGACGGCGCCATATTGAAGTTCGGCGATGAAGGCAACCTTGTCGGCAACGTCGGCTTTGACGTTGATTTTGATGGTTACTTCATGAAGCTTTTGATCCTGAGTGGTGCGCGCCTCGACATCGACATCGATGTTGATTTTTGGCTGCTGCTGCAGGGCGACACTTTCCGGTGCATTTGGATTTTCAAACGAAAGATCCTTGATGTACTGGGTATGGATCGTGATCGGGTTGCCGGCCGGCTTCTGTTCTTCGCCGTCCTGTGCTGCACCGGTATTGGTTTCGGCCATTAAAGTCTAACTCCCTAAAATCTTGGTCTTGATCAGAAACAAGCCGTTCAGAAAACCTTCTGAAACTGGCTGATATGCTTGTTTCTGACGCCGCAACCCTGCGGCAGGTTCTATGATGGCTAGCATGTCTGTTAGGCACGGGCAAGAAAATCGCCACATGATATATGCTTGTCATAATGGCATGTCGGGGACGTAACATCGGCGCAGAACAGCGCATTTTCACAGGTCACCTGCCCCTGGTTTTCACAGACGAGATGATTGTCTGGTTACAGGATGTTCGTCAGGCTATTGAAACGACAACAGGACCCGGCATGGCCAAGGTCCTGTTGTGATGATATTTGACGTTTTAGGATCAGGACCCTAGGCATGCGTGTTTTAGCAACAGGCCGTAAAGCAGGATGACAAATATGTTTTGCAATCAGTCTTTGCGGTTACCGGTCAAAATCACCCCTTAAAATTATTTCCGGGGGTTTTGCGGTGGCAAATTGCGTGGATCATTGTCATTGCCCGGATTTTCATCTGTGGCATTGCCATTATCATTGGAACGATCATGGGACGGTCCGACATTTTCAAAATCTCCATCAATGATCGGGCCGCTGCCCGGACGGTGACCACCCGTGGACGAATTGTTCCCGGGTGAAGCCCTGCCATTTGACGATCCCGGATTGCCATAGGTCCGACGCGAGAAATTGGTGCGGATATTGCCTGATTTGACCAGTTTCATGATGACACCGGCGCCAACGGCCTTGCGCAAGGGCGGGATCAGCAACAAAAAGCCCATGGTATCGGTAACAAAACCCGGGGTTAGCAACAATACACCGGCAATCAGAATGCAGATGCCGTCAAACATTGCCCCGATAGGCATTTCGCCCTGATCCATCTGTGTTTGTGCACGGGCAAGGGTTTGCAGGCCCTGTGCGCGCATCAAAGATGTTCCGATCACAGCCGTTAAAATGACGATGGCAATGGTTGGCCATAACCCGATCAGTTCGCCTGCCTGAATAAAGACGGCGATTTCGATGATCGGCATGGCCACGAATATAGCCAGAAAATAAAAACCCATTTTTGCTCCGCTCGGCTTTGCGTTTGGGTGACCTGATCGTGTTTGATCGATGTCGTTTTAAAGAAACATACTTTGACAGGACCGGTCCGCAAAGCGCAGTATTGTATAAATATGTTGGATTTCAGATATTTCGCTTTGATTTGACCTGAAATTCTCTTGGAATTTGACGGCAAACTATCTGCATAACTGGACGAAAATGCGGCAGTTTGCCAACATGTTCATGACGGTATTATAAGTGTCCAAACCTGCAAGGTGAAACCGATCACATTTTTTGTGCGATCCACAGTTGCCCTTGCATTCGCGACGGTCCATACCATTTCACGACAACGGTAGTTTTGTTGTTATCGGCGTTTTTTGAAACCTTACAGATCAAGAGTTCGGGCTTGCAGTATTTCGATATCATCCTTTTCGCATTGATCGCTGTTTTTCTGGTGTTGCGTTTGCGCAGTACCCTTGGCCGCCGTAATGGCGAAGAAAAACAGGGCCCAACGGATGTCTTTGGCCGTCGTCCTCACGAGGATGACAGCAATGACACCGCCCATGGTGCCGGTGCTGCCAATGGCGCGCCGCAACCATCAGACAATGTTTATCGCTTGCCTGATGCCGATAAGGCGACGGGTAAGGATCAGGGTGGTGTTGCCCCAGATAGCAGCGCGTTCGGTGTTTTGCAGGAAATTCAGAAAACCGATCCCGATTTTACCCAGCAGGATTTCCTGAATGGGGCGCGGATGGCGTTTGAGATGATTGTCGAATATTTTGCCAAGGGCGACAAGGATGGCCTGAACCCGCTTTTATCACCCGAGGTTTACAAGAATTTCGCAGCGGCGATTGATGCGCGCGCGGAAAAGGGTGAACAGGAAGAAACCACGCTGGTTGGTATTAAAAGTGCCACCATCGATGATGCCAGCTTTGAAGGCCGGACGGCTTATATCACCATCAAATTTGTGTCCGAGGAAGTATCGGTCATTCGCAATAATGATGGCGATGTGATTTCGGGTGATCCCAATAAGGTGGTCGAGGCCGAAGACCTTTGGACGTTCGCACGCAATATCGAAAGCCGCGATCCCAACTGGCTGCTGGTTGCGACCGAGACACCCGATGAAGAAGCCGCGAAATAACCAAGCGGCTTTAAGGCAAAGTCGCCAGATCGCCATCCGACCGGATTTTCGGACATTGTTTGGCGCGGGTATAACGGCCAGAATTTTTGCAAGACAGATATGATAAAGGCGATCCAATCGGGTCGCCTTTTTTTGTTGGTTTATGGGCATTACAGGCGATTTGATTATCGGCTTGTTAAACATGTTTTTGCACAATCGCGCCAGATAATCCAAACCAGCAGCATGCCGATAAAAATGCTGTCAGGGTTTGATCACGATTTTGCAGATAACAGGTTTTACCTTGGAAAGACGTTTGGTTTTGTCACGCCTTTTTTCATTTTTGTCGGTCTTTGTCGGGGTGCTTGCCGCCCTGATCTGGATGTTTTGGGCCGATATCGCCGTTTTTGTAGGCATTGGTGAAGTGCCGGAAAAACCGGCTGATGTGTTGACATTGGAACCAAGCGATTTTAGTCGGCTTGACGGGTGGCGCACAGATGACATGCGCGCCAGCTTAAAAGCATTTCAGCGATCCTGTGTAGCCATGGTTCGGCGCGATGATGATCGTGATATCGGGCCGGATGCACGAATGGGGACAATCGGTGACTGGCGCGCATTATGTGAAACTGCGCTTTCTCTTGACGTTGCGACCATTCGATCAGAAGACGCCCGAACTTTTTTCCAAAGCGGATTCAAGCCGTATTTGGTGGGAAATAACGATAATCCCGAAGGCTTGTTTACCGGTTATTTCGAGCCAGAATTGCGCGGCAATTTGACACGTGAAGGTGCTTTTCAGACCGCGATTTATTTAAAACCCAATGATATGGTTTCGATTGATCTGGGGGCATTTCGCGAAGATTTAAAAGGCACCACCCTGATCGGGCGGCTGGATGGCAACAGGGTAAAACCCTATTATGATCGGGCATCGATTGAAAAAGGCGCGCTTTCGGGCCGTGATCTTGAAATGGTTTGGGTTGATGATCCGGTGGATGCGTTTTTCCTGCAAATTCAGGGATCGGGTCGGGTTGTTTTGCCAGATGGCAGTGTGTTGCGCATCGGATATGCCGCAACCAACGGGCACCCGTATTTTGCCATCGGGCGTGAATTGATTGCGCGCGGTGAACTGACACGTGAAACCGTATCACTGCAAACCATCCGGCAATGGTTATCCGATCATCCTGATCAGGCGGATGACGTGATGAATACCAATGCATCCTTCGTGTTTTTCCATCCGCTTACAACCGATCCGAATGATCCCGATGCCGGGCCGCTGGGGTCGCAGGGGGTTGCGTTGGAGCCGGGCCGGTCATTGGCGGTGGATCGACGGTTCCATGCGATGGGGGTGCCAATCTGGCTTGAAACTGATGATGCGATGAATGCCGATGCCAGATTCCATCATTTGATGGTTGCACAGGATACCGGTGGCGCCATTCGCGGCCCGGTACGCGGCGATATCTTTTTCGGGCCGGGCGAAGATGCTGCCCTTCATGCTGGGCATATGAACCGCAAGGGTCGGAAATTTATCCTGTTACCGGCATCAATCGATCCGATTAAACTGGCGGAGGTCAAATCCTGATGTTGCGTCACATCGTTCTTTTGCAGATTGGTGATCAGGTTGGGGCCGCGGAAATTGCGAGCCTGATTGATGAATTAGCGGCAGTTGCCTTTGAAATCCCGAGAATAGTGGCCTTTGCCGGGGGTGCCAAAACCCAGGGAAGTGGCCTGAGCCAGGGTTTCACCCATGCACTTACCATTGATTTTATCGATGAAACCGCACGCGATGCTTATTTGTCCGGATTGGACAAGGATGATGTCGGTCGGCGGATATCGGAAATGACTGTCGGTGGGCTGGGCGGCGTTCTGGCGATGAATATCGATATCTCGGATATGAAATTTCCTGATGATATGCCACCAAAGAAGCTTCAGGCGAAATGGGTTTGAATTCAATATAGAATTATATAAATGATTTTATATCAAAATAACTGCCCTTTTCTTATGGTCAAAAATCCTAATCAGAAATTTGTCGTGTTGCGGGTTATGTGATCAAGCGCACAAAAGAAAACGGGCAGGTTAACCTGCCCGTTTGGAATACTTTGCCAATTATGGTCTGGCTTACTGGGCGGCAACCACATTCGCAGCATCATCGCCTGATGTTTTGGCACAGCCACCGGCACGTGATTTGCGCTGGCGCTGGCTTTCGGATTTCAACTGACCACAGGCGGCTAGGATATCGCGGCCACGCGGCCAGCGGATCGGGGCTTCGTAGCCGCATTCAAGCAGGGTATGGGCGAATCTTTTGATATCGGCGGTCGGTGTGCATTCATAATCCGAACCCGGCCATTTGTTGAACGGGATCAGGTTGAATTTGCAATGAACACCTTTGACCAGTTTGGCCAATGCGCGCGCATGTTCGGGTTTGTCATTCACACCTTTCAGCATGACATATTCCATGGTGATCGGGCGTGAATTGGCCATGCCGGGATAATGGCGGCAGGCATTCATCAGTTCTTTAAGCGGGTATTTCTTGTTGATCGGCATAAGTTCATTGCGCAAATCATCATCAGGCGCATGCAAGGAAATTGCCAGACCCACACCGAGTTCTTCGCCACATCGAACGATTTCCGGCACCACACCGGATGTCGATAGTGTGACACGGCGGCGCGAGATCGAAATACCATCGCCATCCATGGCAATTTTCAAGGCTTCGCGGACGTTTTCATAGTTAAACAGCGGTTCACCCATGCCCATCATGACGATGTTCGACAAACGGCGGATGCCATTTGCCGGGGTTGGCCATTCGTTGTAGCTGTCACGGGCGACCATGAACTGGCTAACAATTTCGCCCGGGGTCAGGTTGCGCACCAAAAGCTGGGTGCCAGTATGGCAGAATTTACACGTCAGGGTACAACCGACCTGAGATGAAATACATACCGCACCACGATCTTCGTTGCGATCGGGGATATAGACGGTTTCGGCTTCGTTGCCGTCGTGGAATTTCATCAGCCATTTATGGGTGTCGTCCGAACTTTTTTGATCGGCGGTCAAAACCGGGCGGCCGACATAATAATCCTGTGACAGACGATCCCGCAGCTTTCTGGAGATATTGGTCATATCCTCGATATCACGGACACCGCGGTTATAGATCCAGTTCCACATCTGTTTGACGCGAAACTTGCTTTCGCCCATATCGCCCAGAAGTTCGGTCAGTTGATCCCGCGATAGACCGACCAGATCACGACGTCCGTCGGCAGCCTTCCCATTGGCGGCGCGCGTAACGAAATCGGTCAGGTTCGGGCCGCTTTGGCTTGGCGCGGCGGCGGTATTTTGGGTCGCGTTTTCGGACAGGACGTCGGTCATCCCGGGCTCTCTCTTTGGTTCTGGCAATTATGCGGTCTTGTCTGCTGTTTGTATGCGTTTTGCAGCATTTGATCATTTTCGGCCATTTTGGGCCGTTCTGAACGGTTTAACACCGGCGGGAACTATAACAGATTTCCCGAAAAATGCTTGCCGTGCATAAACCTTGGCCCCGCATATAGCGGGGCCGGGGCAATTTACAAACGATAAAATTCACATTGCTGCTATTTGTCAGGCTTGACGCAGATGCGCAAATCCCCTTTGGCAGCAGCAATTTATCGGATACCAGCGCGATCAGTTGACCGGTTTGGTATCGCAAGCCTTTGATATCGCGTTATAGGCCGAGGTAAACCCGGAAAGCGAATATGTATCGGTGGTTTTCGTCCCGCGCGATGAACTTCCGACCACAACCATGTTGCTGCCCGACTTCATCGCACTAACCAGTTTGCGATCTTCTTCGCCATTTACGGCCCAGGCTGAGTCTTCATAGGTGAACAGCTTGAACTTTTTGGAATCGATTCGAAGATCAACATCACTGTCTTTTTGATAGACATAACCGGTGATGAAGCTGACTTCGTTAAACAGTTTAAGCGCCGGGCGGTGGGTGACCATGACATAGATTTTGCCACGTTTGGTGTAATCACCCTTGGCCGAGGTTGGCTGACTACCGATATAGCAAACTTTTTTGCCTTTTTCGGTATAGCTATAGGCTTCCCATTTTCCATAGACATCAATCAGCTGCGGCGCATTTTGCGCAAGCACAGCCTGGGATACCAAAGCAACGATGATGGCAGCAGCACCTGCCATCGAATTTCTGACAAGACGATGGGCGTGTTTTTTCATGGGCTCGCGTATCGTGTCTGAAGTTTCGGGACGAAAACGTTAAACCCGCCGGATTTGGCGGATCTACGCAGATCTAAAAGGAACTTTACCCAAGGGTGGCGTGAAAAGGTAAATATTCGACCAAGGAATTGAAGCAGTTCGGAAAATTCGGCAAAAATTGCGGTTTATGTCATTTTCCGAGACGTTATTTAGGCGGGCTCAACCGTTTTGAGGTCATCAGCCGTTGGCGGATCGGCTTTTAAGGACCTGATCAAGGCAATCTTGTACTGAAATTTTGCCGGCACTTTTGCGAAGACGGGCCAGCATATGGGTCATTTTACGGGTTTCGCCCTCGGTCCCCGGGAAAAAGAACGCATCAAAGGAACATTCATCAGACCGGTATTGCCAGACACGTGTCGGCCCTTCGCCGCGGATCATTTCCGGCGCGCCGATTTGTGATTTAACCGCAGTTTCGGAAAGACCCATCAGGGTTTCGGCCTTGATCGATTTGATCGGCCTTGGCGGAATAGCAACGGTTTTGCGCGCTGAACCCGGTTTGGCCGATCTGGTGGTTGTTGTCACGCGGGCAGATGCAGAAGTCGTTGTTGAGGCTGAGGCCGAGGCCGAGGTTTTGGGTGGAATGTTTTGGGTAATGCTTGGGGTGCCGCTGGATGCGGTCCCATAGGCCTGATTGGTGTCGCCGGGCGGGACGGCATTGCCGCCACACGCCACAAGTGATGTCGCCATCAGCGCCATCACGCAAATAATCCCGGCGGAGCGCAATGCGCTTCGCCGGGGCAGGACCGAAGTAATTTGAAACGATGTGCGGTTTGTACCGGTCACGGATCAGTTATCGTCGCTTTTGCGCGGAATGGTGATCGCGGCCGAGTGACCGGTACGGCTGGTGCCGTCGTCACTGCCTTCGACATATTCCAATGCGCCTTTGATACGGGCCCCGTTTTCGATCTGAAGCGCACCATAGGTGATTTTGCCGTTAATATCGGCCGAACCAATAATGATGACACGCCGTGCTGTCAGGTCACCTTCGAAGGTGCCGCTGATTTCGGCTTCGTCAACCTGTGCGGTGCCGACAAAGGTGCCACCCTGGGAAACTTCAAGACGCGAGCAATCTTTGATCTGTGCTTCGACATGGCCTTCGACGACCAGAACGTCGCATGATCCAATTTCACCGGCCAGGCGGATATCGCGGCCAACGGTCAGTTTTTTGCCTTCGGCGTTACTGGCGGTGGCACTTGGGCGGCCAGCACTGCCACGGGTCGGAATTTCAAGCGGGCGCTTCGGGATTTCCGGGCGGAAGTTGGTAGAATGCGGTTTGCTGGACATTTGCGGTTGTTCCTTTGTGCGCGGCTGGGTGAACAGCTGCGGCTCTCTGCGTTTTTCTGTTTTGGTGGCGGTAACATTTCTGGCGCTTGCATTTTCACCCGATACCGGTTTGATCGGCAAGGAAGCTGCGCTGTCGGAAAGACCGCCGGAATTTAATTTGGATGATGTATCCGACGAAGCCGAGCTGCTGTCGACTGTTTTGTTGGCTTTTTTCTTTCCGAACATGGGCGTAACCAAATCCTTGTCTTTCAGTTTCGTTTCGGTTGTTCGCAATTGTACCTGAATCCGCCAAAAAAGCGTCAGGTGGTGATTCGGTTTTCAAACGCACCCAAACGAACAGAGTAATGCACCATAAAGGCCGTTGCTATGATCGGTGCCACAAGATTAATCAGCGGCACAGTCATCAGAAATGTCAGGCCAACCCCGGCAATCCAAAGTTTTGTCTGATGGTTTTTGCGAATGGCATTCACCGTGCGCACATCATAGCGACGTGCAGCGACCAGTTCAAAATATTCGCGCGACAACAGATAACCATTCATTCCGTAAAACGCGATGACATAGACCGGACCCGCCAAAAGAAGCGGCAGTATCAGGACGTTAAGCGCCAAAGCTGTCAGGGCAAATTTCAGGCCGCTGATCAATGCCTCGGTGATGGGTTGCGGGCGGGTATCGGGAAGTGTTGGGTAATATTTGTCTTCGACCGCATCGGCAATCTGATCAAGCAGGAGGCTTGAAATCAGGACCGTGGCAGCCGGGAACATCAACAAAACCAGAAAAGCCAGACCGACGCCAAGCAACCAGTCAGCCGCTGTTTCCAGCCAGCCGCCGTCGGTGAAAAACGTGATTGAATTCAGTCCGAAACCAATCAGCAACCAAAGTCCGACAATGGTTGCCAATGCCCCGGCAACACCAATTAAGACGACCTTGCGAAAACGCGGGTCGGAAAACTGGGAAACGGATTTTAGAAAGTCATTGATCATGGGGATTGTTGGTCCTGCACGCGGATAAAAATGTCAGATGAAAGCAATCATGCCAGACATTACTAGGCAATCAAAATTAACAGGCGGTGAAATCAACATGGTGTTTGGAAGATTTTTATCCCAAGCGTCGGATATCGTAAGCATTGGGCAAAAAAAAGGCGTCCGGCCAGGGGGGAGAACCGGACGCCAGCGCTCCGATGATCTGGAGCGTGAGGAAAGGTAGGGGAGACCTGTTCCTCACACTTGGTTCCCAAATCAAATTTCAGGAACCTTGTGACAGCTTTTCATATAGGAAGTGCAAGCCCCGTCTGCCATAGATCATAACGTCATATCAGCCATAAATTTTAGGTATGGCTGTGAAATTTTGCGCTTTGATTAATCGTTGCGAAACCATAATATTTGCAAAGGGTTGAATCAGAAAGCTTAACCGTTCCATCAGACCATTTTGATCTTGTTGCAAAGTCAAACGGGTTTAATTTGCAATTGCTGTGAAAATTGGTGATTAGCCGCGTTGGCCCGGCCAGATGCGTTCAAATTTGAACAATTCCGGATCAAGCGAGATGCCTTCTTCGGTGTTAAACAGGGTGACTGTTGTTTCGATCCCGGTGGGGTCGGTGACGATCCACTGACGCAATTGCATCGGGTTTTCCTGAAACACCAAGGTGACACTTCCGGCACCAGGGTCAGTTTTGCGCACCAGTTCAACCCGAATGGTTTCGGCCGTCCGTTTGAAATCAACAACCTTGACATCACGGGTCAGCGAAACATCTTCGGCCAGGATCAGACCGGCCGGGGTTTCATCGATATCGAAATAGGTCGGTGCGTTGATTTCCTTGTCATAATAGATGAAATCATGACCGGTCGCGACCAGCAGGATTTGCGCCGGTGGATTATATTCAAAGCGCATTTTGCCCGGGCGCTGCATGTAAAGCTTGCCCTCGGCGGCACCGCCATCGGACGAAATCTGAACGAAATCGGCTCTTAATGTGGTGATGGCCCCAAGATAGTTTTCGATCTTGTCGATGGTTGCCTGATCAATTTTGGCCGCGGATTTATCATCCGATTGCGCCAAGGCACTGGTGGGTGACAGGCTGATGGCGACAGGTGCGGCAAAGATAAAGGCCGCAGCACAAGCAGACGCCAGCGTCGTGGTGTGAAAGCGCAAGCCCATCTGTTTAAAGCCGAATTTGCCGAATTTTCTAAAGAAACCCATCGTAACGCCTGTTTGCCTATTTTAAAAATCCGTTGATCACGATTGCGAAACAGGAATGGCGAATGGTAAAAATTCAGCCAAATTGTAACCAACCACAATAGAAACAACATATCGCATCATTTGGCCGTGAAGGCCAGCCGGGTCAAGCCACGCCTGCAAATGATCACAATTGGCCGGTTTTGGCCGCATTTGCGTTCGTCGTTGCCCTGAGCCAGACCCGGTAAAAGGAGAAAGCGTTCTATGAGCCGCATCGTCGCCATCCAGATGGATCCGATTGAAACAATCAATATCAAGGGCGATTCCAGCTTTGTCATGGGGCTTGAGGCCCAATCGCGCGGTTATGAACTGTTGCATTATCATCCCGACGATATGTTTTATGACCGCGGCCGGATCAAGGCCGAGGTTCGCCCGCTGACGCTGCGCTATGAACATGGCAATCATTTTGATTTCGGCGAGGCTAGGATTATTGATCTGGCAAAGGAAACCGATGTGATCCTGATGCGCCAAGACCCGCCGTTTGATATGAATTACATCACCGCGACCCATTTGTTGGAAGCGATCCATCCGGAAACCTTTGTGGTCAACCATCCGGGTCATGTGCGCAATGCGCCGGAAAAGGTATTTGTCACCGAATTTCCCGATTTGATGCCGCCGACCATGATCACCCGATCGGCGGCGCGCATTCGTGAATTTCGCGAAGAATACAAAGACATCATTGTCAAACCGTTATTTGGTAATGGCGGTGCGGGTGTGTTTCATCTGAAACCGGGCGATGAAAACCTGAATTCACTGTTGGAACTATTTGCCGCGCAATCGCGCGAACCCTTGATGATACAGGCCTATTTGCCCGATGTACGCAAAGGTGATAAACGCATCATTTTGGTTGATGGCGTCCCGGTCGGTGCGATTAACCGTGTCCCGGCCGAGGGCGAGGCACGATCAAACATGCATGTCGGCGGGATTGCCGAAAAATCGATGCTGACCCCGCGTGAACGCGAAATCTGCGACCGCATTGGGCCAGAGTTGAAAAAGCGCGATCTGATCTTTGTCGGGATTGATGTGATTGGCGATTATATGACTGAAATTAACGTCACCTCGCCAACCGGGCTTCAGGAAGTGAATCGGTTTGATGGCGCGAAGCTTGAATCCCTGATCTGGGATGCGATTGAAACGCGGATATCATAATCGGTTCTGATCAAATAAAGATCAGGAAAGATTTCCGAAATATCGGGCAGGTGCGATTGTGGGACCTGCCCGGTTTTTGCTTATGGTTTGAGTTCAACTTCAACAAAAGTGAACGCAAACGGGTTGTCATTAATGACATTATGGGCAACGCCGGTTTTGCGGGCATAGGATTGTCCTGCTGTTAGTTCTGATGTGACGACACTGCCATCATGCATTTTGATGGTCAGGGCGCCGGTGGTCATCGGGACGACGACATAATCCATTTCATGCACATGGCCGCCAGTTTCCGCACCGGGCGGAAAATGCCATTCGGTGACCCTGACGGTGTCGTCATCGACCTGAACCGTTGGAATGGCTTTGGGGCGCTGTGAAACCAATGACTTTCTCCCATTCAAATTTAATCTACCTGTTTTACAGGTAGAACCGCATCATCATATCGCATTGCAATATATGAGCAATCACTTGATTGAGCGAAATATTTGGACATCGTGCAAGGTGAATACCACCTGATTCGTTCGTCCGACATGTGATGTATTTCGACTTCATCTGTCAAAATGGATGGGTTTGAGGTATGAGCGGCGTTACGTGTCTGATGCGCGATGGATCGCAATCGGATATGATAGAACTCAATGCCGCGATTATTCGATAGTTCAAGGAACCAGATGACCGTAATTACCAAAGCCATGCGTGAACGTGCCTGGGCAAGGGCCGGAAAAATTCAGGGCGAGGATTCCGCCGATGTGCGCAAACACCGCGCTAGTGGCATCACGATGAAAAAAGAAAGCTTTGGCAAGTTTCGTAATTTCGGCTGGACTGTCGTGGACGGTGCGGCTGTGCCGTGCCGTAAGGAATTCCTGCCGCCGCGTGATGAAGAAGCCGCGGTGGGCGACGTGGGGAATGCGGATGACGCCGTTTCCGATGAACCGGAAAAATCCCCGGAAGCAGACGCATAACCTTTGTTTTTCTGGACGTATTTGACATCTCGTCACGTATCAAATCGTGAATGACGGTGATTAGACGTGTCTTGATTGTTTGGTCGGGTGATGAAGAAATATCACCTTAACACGGATTGATCCGATCTTTTGCAAAAGACACCGGCGTGCGGGTTCGTTCCTGATCTTGCTTGTCCCTAATCCCCGTTCTAATCCACTGGCATTTAACGACTTGTTGCCTTGATCTCGGTTTCCCGCCAAAGTAGCGCAACTATGGGTTATGGGGAATGCCATCACATGACAGCACGGGTCACAACCGTTGCCTTTTCCGGGATCAATACCATCCCGGTCGATGTTCAGGTTCAGATGGCAAGCGGATTGCCAGCGTTTACGGTTGTTGGCCTGCCCGATAAGGCGGTGTCCGAGGCGCGGGAACGGGTGCGATCGGCATTATCGGCCATGGGCTTGGCATTGCCGCCCAAACGCATCACGATCAATCTGGCCCCGGCCGATTTGCTTAAGGAAGGATCGCATTTCGATTTGCCGATTGCGCTGGGTCTTTTGGCGGAAATGGATGTGGTTGGCCATGATGATCTGGCGGGCTTTATTGCCTTGGGTGAATTGGGGCTGGATGGCAGTGTGACCGGGGTTGGCGGGGTTTTGCCTGCTGCGATGCAGGCAAGCGGTATGGAGCGCGGGATCATTTGCCCGGTAGATAACGGGGCAGAGGCGCTTTGGGCTGGCGCGCTTGAAATCCTTGCGCCGACCAACCTGACCATGTTGATCAATCATTTCAAAGGCACGCAGATTTTATCGCGCCCAATTGCACCAAAGGTCATACCAAGCCCGGTTTCCTTGCCTGATTTGCGCGATATCAAGGGGCAGGAAAGTGCCAAACGGGCGCTGGAAATCGCCGCCGCCGGGGGGCATAATTTATTGATGAGTGGCCCGCCCGGATCGGGAAAGTCGATGTTGGCAGCACGTTTACCGGGGCTTTTGCCCGATCTGGATGCCCGACAGGCGCTTGAAACCACAGTAATTCATTCAGTATCCGGGATGCTTCCCGAAGGCGGGTTGATCCGAACCCGGCCCTTTCGTACCCCGCATCACAGTGCCAGCATGCCCGCCTTGGTCGGGGGCGGTGTAAATGAACACAAAATATGAGACTGTAAAATTAAATATGAGAACTTGTGTCGGAAAATATGAGAATGCCAAAATGGTACGGGTGAATCTCAAATTTTCGTTGTGAAGACAGTATTCAGTTTCACATACGAATTTAATTGAACAGCACCATATAATTTTTATATTAGTCATAGTGTGAGTTGCGGGATCAGTTCCCTCGTGCTAGCGAGAAAACCCTGCAGCAAGAGAATTGGAGCGGGTGACTTAGGTTGCGCCGCTTTTTTTATTTAACTTGATTTATCCGATGCGGACGCCCTAGTGATCGTATCAAACGGAGTTTTCGGGATCGCTTTGATCCGTTGAGAACTCCGTCGTATCGGCTAGCTATTCAGATACCCCTGTCTGTTTTGCTGCTGTTGTATTTCGAGATCGATTTTATCAGTTCAAATATCCGTTCACGCAACACATCATCCTCAACACCGTAATAACTGCGTACAAGTTCTAAAGTTTCTCGCCGCTGCATAGGGTCCTCACGAGAAACGAAGAGTTGAGTAACAATCTTGTTGCGTTGAGCAATAGACTTGTCAGTAAGATCGCGTGGTATGTCATCGTAGAAATAACTGACCGGAACTTTGAGTGCTTGGGCAATATCATATAGCCTTGATGCACTTACTCGATTGGTTCCCCGCTCATACTTTTGAACCTGCTGGAAAGTAATACCCAAAAGTTTAGCAATTTCTGTCTGCCCGAAACCGTTAAGCATGCGGAGCTCGCGCAATCTTCTACCGACATGAAGATCAATTGGGTGAGGTCCTACTGTTTTTGTTTTTCGCCGTCCGTTACGCATTGGTTTGCGACGGCGATTATCGTCTGGCTGTTTAGAAGGCATGCTTGTCTGATTCCGCGGACGCATTGAGAGAATAATATTCTAAATAATGCAAATTCGGGAGCTGTTGCTATTCATGTTTGAGCATTTTGATAGTGAAGAAATGTAAGTGATCAGCTCTCTTCTGCACTATTAAAGCGCAATCAGCTTATCTACATTGTGCTGCCTTTCAAATTTTCTGAGAATGGAGCTCTCAATCATCCCTCCTCAAACGGGGTGTGGGAGAAACTATCGGACGTTTTGCGTGGAGGATTGCAAAGCTTTTCGTCTCGGTTATCTGCTGACAATTAGATAGGCTACTGCAGAAAATCCGTTGGCGCGCTGACCTTTCTAAAACGCAAGAAGCCGCCTACCAGGTGGTTAGTCTGGATCAAAGGCGGCTTCTCTAATTGAGAGGTGATTGCTTTAGATAGAACCAACTCGGTATCAGCTGAACCAATGTGTGATTTATTGACGGTATTGTCAATAAATCCCCGATCACAAAACACCCCAGGTATGAGGTCTGTACAATCAATAAATCGCCCATTAAGCGTGCTCAAAACAACACCTTTGAAATCAGACTGACATGCAGTCACTCTCATCATGAAACAAAAAAGAAAATCAGGTTGAACATCGGGTATCATTCATGACCGGTATAATGCTCCGTCTCTAGATTGAAACAATTGTTGGCTATGCAATCATTGTCGTGAGCTTCGTGGGTATCAGTATCGGCATCCGGCTCGGAAGTCATATTTCGGTCGATCTCCTTGATGCTTTTGTCCCGGAAAAATACGTTCCGGCGTTACATGCGATTGCCATGGCCCTCGGGATTATATTTGCCATTGCGCTAATCTATTATGGAGGAAAACTCTTCCTGCCCCCTTGGGCGCGGTCAGTTATCCCCGCCTCTTACAGCATGATCCGGAGACTGATTTTATCATTACTGACAGCACTGCGCACTGAACTGATTGAAGGTAAGTCGAGGGCGCTCACCCCGCCATTTCCATGACAAAGACAAATGAATCACAAGCAACGGATATCACTCAAATAACATTTATCTCGGCTCTGACACTTCGAAAGGATGTTTGACAGTTAGACTGCTCGAACAGAACTCAGGAATGCTTGCACTTTCTCACGCAATTTGTCTGTTTCATGTAATAAACTGCCCGAAGCATCTAATACTTGTTCAGCTGCTCCACCTGTCGAAACCGCAGCTTCATTCACACTAATAATACTACTAGT
>TARA_R110001599_G_scaffold353527_1_pt1 | contig 73901 bp, 61 predicted proteins | sample TARA_R110001599 | Tara Oceans TARA_R110001599 (sample SAMEA4398360) | marine metagenome | biome: Polar Biome; feature: [MES] marine water layer (ENVO:01000295) within the mesopelagic zone...; material: water (ENVO:00002006), including particulate matter (ENVO:01000060) such... | reverse complement strand
CGACTGGCTGATTCGTTACGAACAGGCTGCGCAAGAGCAGCCACTTGTTTCGGTTTTTGCAGGCCAAGTTCGCCATTATTGGGTGAGTGAACCAAAATGTTGGCTTGAACAACTGGGTCTTGACGGCGCTGCCTTTGCCGGGACACCCGCCAATCGCCCCCCTGGTCCCATTAAGGCGGTTGAAATAAAAGGCCCAAACTTTATGGTCCGCCAGTCGCTTATAGATGAATTTGAGTTCAATACCTCCATTGGCCCTAACGGTTCGAGTGCCTATGTTGCTGGCAGTGAAACAGAGTATTTGCTACGAATCGAACAGGCTGGTTATGGCATGCAGTACATACCGTGTGCAGTGGTCAGGCATATAGTAAAGCCGGACCAGATGACGCTATCGAGCATCCTGAAAAGGTACTATCGAATTGGGCGGGGAATGGAGGCTACGGGGGTAGCGGCTTTTTCCGGGAATTTTCGTACATTCTTCGGTTATCCAAGATTTATCTCCACTAAAACTGCGCGGCAGCTGACCACATCTCTATACTTTGCTTTAACAGGTAATCGATATCGTTCTGTCCGCGTATTAATGCAGATAGCAGTGCAATTGGGCAGGGCAATTCAGTGGAAGTCGAGTAGGCAGAGCGGTGTAGCTTAGGAAGACGCTACCGTCTTTCTCCGTTCGTTCGGCTACCCTTCAATACATGCACTTTCGGTGTTGGCCGGTTACTTCAGGCTGAATTGGGGAAACAGAGTTGAAAAGAAGGCGTCATTTGGATGATCGGTAAGGTTATAACGTTTTTCAATACGCAATTTCAGAAATTGCATTTAGCCGTACTGGAAAATCGACTGAAGCTTAATGATATACAGGCGAGTCTGGAACTGGCCATAATAGAAGTAGGCTTCATTCCAAAATCCAGCTATTCAATGTCGCCCGTGGCGCTACTGCATGTCATCAATGAAATTGTAATAAACAACAGGCGAGTCATTCTGGAAGTAGGAACTGGTGTTTCAACAGTGTATATCGCGAAGGTTGCCAGGGACTTAGGGCTTGAGCTGGAAATCATATCTATCGACGAAAACCCTGATTGGCAGAATACTATACTAGGGTATCTCAAGAAGCTGGGTTGCGAAGATATTGTTCGATTTTGCCATAGCGGTATAGACGAAGCGTCTGAATATGGCTGGTATCAGGAAGATGTGCTGAGCACATTTTTCGCGAAAAACAGTTTTCGATTTGATTGTATAATCATAGACGCACCTTCAACACACAACCATGTGAGCGCCCGTAGTCGGGCCATTCCATTTTTGATGGAGTCCGGGTTTATACAAGAAGAATACGCAATATATCTGGATGACACTTATCGAAGCGCAGAGAAGAAAATCGCCAACGACTGGAAAGCGTTGCTGCAGTGTAAGCTGACCGACTACGTTATTTATACGGAGCTAACGAACGGGAATGGCTTTGTTAGTAGGCCGATATTGCAAGGGCACAAATACAGAATGATGGAATATGACAAAGTAGAAGGATGAATCATTAGTAAAGATCATGTGAGCACAAGGATGTCTGGCCAGCTATATATTCCCTATATCGATAATGTTCATTGCGCTGCTTCCGTAGTTCACAATAGCCAATTTCCCACCTTTGCTGACCGATAGCCCATGCGGAAAATCAAATGATTCGCCAGTTAAGATAATCTCGACAGCGCCGGTTTGTATATTGACCCCAAGCGCGCGGTCACCCGCCTGATCAGGTATCCATACACGTCCCCTGTATACGTCACAGGTATCTGAATGCACATTTTCGAGGCCGCAAAGAATATACCACTCCGCAGCATCTTTTTGCAGAGCCCAGATAGTGGTCATAACATCTTTATATGATGAGCGACGTGGGTTGGTGGAAACAGCTACGGCATAATGACAATTTGTAAGTGGATCGAAGCATAAATCGCGCGCTCCCCAAGGTGCGGGCAGTTTGTAGACAGCTTTACCGATTTCTATGCGAGGATTTTCTCCAGTGTGGAAAGCCAGGCAGAGACGGTCTTCACTATCGTAGCTTACTCCGTGACTGAAATCTTTGGACTTATGAGCGCAGGTTTCTTTCAGAGTGAACGTTACACTGGAGGCATCTCCAGGTTTATCATGCATAATGAATAGTGAATAGGCCGAGGCCCAGCATCCTGCTACAGCAATTTCCCATTCATTTTCGAAAAGCCTCAGCGCGGCAATATTATCAGTCAAATGACCAATTTCTGCCGCCCCAATCTTGGGGTTATCCTGGCTTAAATCAAACAGAGCTAACCGTAGGCCGCTGCGATGGTTAACTACAAGTCTCTGGTCATCCAGCCACCACACACCGGTTAGGGTTGAGAACCGTTCTCCACTGCCGCCAATGTGCAATGGTGGTGTGTCGGCGCGATTGGGTTCTTCCCAGGGGATTGTTTGAACCGCGAGGTCTTTACCGATTACATACCGCCTGGCGTGTTTGGTCTTTACTGTAAACCGACGGAAGGGAGTGAGGGGATTTTTTCGCCTTCTGGCAATCTTTTTGGAAATGAAGACAAGCAAAAGTACAGGCACAACAATCGCAAGACTATACAGCACATATATCATCGAATTTCTCGCATGAAAGTCTGCATGGGAAAAAGCAATACAGACAAGATAAGTCTATTTTATCTGTAATCGCGGGGAATTCGTATCAACATCGTCGGTTAATGGCCCAAAGTGAGAGGTCTATCTCCCACTATCCGAAGACAGATAGATTTCTGTTTAATTATTGTGAAGGCGCAGGATTCTTTCTTTCAACTCCCGTCTCAGCAGCTGAAAAGCCTCTGACTGCGTGACAACCGCCTCCGTATTCTCTACACCACCTATATTGTCAAGCCGGGCAATGTTGCGAGACCGCTCGTGCAGACCCTCCAGGAAGTAGAGATCCTCTTGGGCGTTTTTCTCGAGTGCATAGTACTTCAGGGTCTCAATGTACTTGCGGTCGTCGATGCCCTCTCTGGCGGCCATTGCCCTGGGGCTTGGTATAACCGGCCCACGGGTATTGCGTTTTTCGCGCCCGTCCGGGAGGTCTGACATCACATAATGCAAGGTCCAACCTTTGCCATCGAAGCCTCCCTTGTAGTTGGCCCACACCAGGGCCGCTTCAGCATTCACTGCATAGGGCTGGAAGCCGTAGCTATAGCGCACCTGCGGGCCCATCCGGGTTACCCCCGAATAGTGCCAATATTCACCCCCCAGGTCATTTTGCAGCCGATGAGACTCTTCAAACATTCGGTTTGAACCAATGACATCGAAGTTTTTTCTGGGGCTTTCCAGCGAAACCAGTAGTTTGAGGTACTCCAGCCACCCGGGCATGTCTTGGCCCGCCAGAGTGTTACCCGAGGACTGATATAAACGCGCATAGTGCTCGCGCCACTCTGTCATATAAAGCCGGGTGTCCGGGCTAATTTTTCTGACATAGGGTACCGATTCGATAATTTCCCGGGTGGCATCCTGGTCTTCCAGTGCTTCGTCGTAGGGGTTGATTACCAGCTCTGGCCAGCCGTATGCCTTCTCAGCCAGCTTTATTGCCCGACATACTTCGGCGAAACCCTGTTTTCCTGCCTCTGTATGGATAGGCGGTACCCCCGCTTTCTCCAGCACATCATTAAACTGCTGAACTTTACCCGATGCACCCCAGTTCCAGAAAGCCACATCGCCCATGCCATAGGTTTTGAGCCTTTGCATCGTGTTATTGAACTTATCGAATTTAGGATGTTTTTCGTCAACCTCCAGTGCACCGAATTCATCCCGCCGGAACGGGATTTCACCGTCTTTATTGAAGAACCCGCCCGCCATATTGAAGCCATAACGGGAGTCCATCTCCATCATTTCCGGATAGTAGCCAAAGAACCCACCTTCCCTGATATTGTAGGTAGTGCGGAAGGCACCGGCATGAAAACCGTTTATCTTCAGTTTGAAGGGCAGCACCTCCAGCCTCAGGTCTATCGACTCGATCACCTTGCCGGATGATTCCACCAGCACCTGTCCCGAGTAGATGCCGGCGATCGCATCGTCCGGAATGTGAACATCTACAAAGTAGTTATGGGTGGTATAGGGGGGAAAGCGCCATTGATTCCCCGGCGGCTTGATCATCACCATCGGTCGCATGGCGACGCGATATTGCCTGTTACCCATATACAGATTGGCCGGATAGGCCAGCACCAGTCTGTTGGTGGCAATCTCCGCCGGCAGTGTCATATTGCCATTGGCCAGGTCCGTCACCCGGATAGATACAGATCTGGCACCCGAGTGATTCCTGATGCCAAGCGAAATCGCTTCACTTTCCCCCTTGGCCGCGAACAGGTTTATCTGCTCAACCTGACGTTCTGCGTCTGTTGGAAGGTAGTCGGGCAAAATTACCCTGGTGATCGCTGTGGTGAAAACGGTTAGCCCGGGTTGTTTTTCAATGTCAGCGGTATCCGGTGTACCGCCTGCGTCATAGCGGCCCTTTAACTCGGGCCAATAGGCCCTCAGGAATCGCTGGGTCGCCCGGTCATCAATCAGCTCGGCCGCGCGCCAGTCGGGGGTAAAGGATTCTCTTCCCCAAAATCGTTCCCTGGTGTCCGTGTTTGTCGGTGAGGGCGAGGACAATGCATACCACACCAATGCCACAAGCCCCAGGAGCGCCAGCGTAAGCCCCATGACCACAATGGTACGCAGGCCTACTGTGCGTGGCCGCCGGCTGGGAGTGGGGCGTCTAATGGTGTACTTCCATTGCGATCGCCGGGCCGCTTACCTGCCAGTCTCTTGCCTGCCAGACGACACCGTTTCACAGACCTCCAGGAATCGGTCGGCGACCTTCTCCCAGCGATAATGCTCACAGACGTAATCGCGTGCGGCTTTACCCATCTGTTCCCTCAGCGCTTCATCCCGCAGGAGTGTGACAACACAATCCCTGAAATCCGCTGCGCTGTCTGCCCGCAGAATATGCTCGCCACTTTCCAGTGGTAAGCCCTCGGCGCCTATCGTGGTGGACACCAGTGCCTTGCCCATCGACAGGGCTTCATATATTTTCATTCGCGTGCCTCCGCCGATTCTGATGGGCACAATATACACAGCGCTCTGGGCTATAAATGGCCGGGTATCATCTACCCAGCCGGTCAGGGTGATGTCCTCACGGCCATTCACCAGTTTCTCAATTCTGGCTGTGGGCTTTCTGCCGACTATTGTCAGCGTTGTGCCCGGTTCCTGCTCCTGGATACCGGGAAAAATCTCATCGAGAAACCAGGCTATGGCGTCATCATTGGGCAACCAGTCCATTGAACCGGTAAATACCAGTTGCTTCCTTGTCGCGGTATCTGCCGTCGGCTTAAAAAAGTCGGTATCCACTCCTGTGGGAATAGTGTGAACCCGCTGGGTATTATACCAACGCTCCATCAGCCCCTTGTCCTCTTCAGACACCGCGATGGTCCCTTCGAAATCGCGACACATCTCTCCCTCGTGCCGGAGCATGCGCTTGTGCTGCAAGCCCCAGAACAGTGTAGCAAAAACGTTACTGGCTTTATCCAGGTGCCGCTCAGTAATCTGCGCTTCAACATTGTGCTGAAAGAGAAGACGGGGGATGCCTGTTACATCGCGAAAATTGAGTGTTGATTGCAGGAAATCACAAATCACCAGGTCGTAGTCGGTTGCTGATAGTTCTTTTTGCAGCGCCGCTTCAAGGGCTTTCGAATAATCATTCAATACCGATATGGGGTATTTTGATAATGACTGAAATGTCAGCTTGATATAAAAGCTCAGGGTGTAGCGCTCCATTTCCTTCCATGGCACCGGAATGAATCGGCTGCACAGCGCGTCCATCTGCTGAATATATGCGTCATCTCTGGGTGACTCAACATTACTGATAACAGTCAGTTCAGCTTTCTTGCTCAATTCCCTGAGTATATTCCCGGTCCTGATCTTACCGCCGGTATCCGCGGGGAAGAGGAAACGTTGTGATAGAAAGAGTATCTTCATAGAACTGGGCAACCTGTTAACTTACTGTGTACTCACAATCTGATTGAGAAAATCTGCCAGCTCACCGGCCTGTTTCTGGCGGCTATAGTGACGGACTCGTTCCTGTGAAACGGGCTTGAATTTATTCGCATGTATAACACCTATGAGGCGTCTCAAGCCTTGCAACGCCGAGTCTTCGGAATGCAGCTCCGCTACGATTCCCGCGTTTTCCCGCTCGATCAACTTCGCCGTGTCGCCACCGGGATCGGTCAACGCCAGTAAGGGCCTTGCTGAGCGCATATATTCGTAGAGCTTTGCCGGTATCTGCTGGTTGCAATTGGCGGCCTGAAAGAGGAGCAGCCCATCAGCCGCGCACATTTCGAGCAAGGCCTCTGAGTATGGTAAATCCTGCTCTACAGAGACGATGTCTTCTATCTGGTGATGTTTGATCGCCTTGTTAATGAAATCGTCGTGGCCGGTTGCTCGCAAAATTATGCGCAAATTCCCCTTCGATATTTCCCCCGTTGCTTTCAACTGTGAGAGGGCAGAAAAAAAGCAACTGGGATCTCGTTCCAGTGGGTAAAGAGTGCCGCTATGGAGCAGTGTGATCGGCGGGGTCGGATAACCCGTGGCTGCCACCGGACCGCTGCCGGACGCAGCTTCACGGTCAAAATCGCCTTCATCATACCCATTTTCAATACAGATCCAGCGCGATGAATCGAGTTCTGGATAGCGGTCCTGGTAAAGTTTCAGGGCGCCGGGCGTGGTGAAGCAGGCCCCTGCTGCATGGGTCAGGGTATTCTTCTCAATGTAGCGGAAAACTTTACGCTTGATGCTGCCGGTGGGGTGCACCTCGTCAATCATCGGGTCCCTGAAGTCGGCGACCCAGGGCACACCGCTAAACCTGCAGAGACAAAGCCCGATGAGGTGCGCCGTCGCTATAGGGTACGTGCTCCATATCACCCGTACATCCTGCTTTCTGATGATAGCCAGGCCTTTTATTATTGCTGCAGGAAACCAGCTGATCCACCTGTCCGGCAGTGCGAGAAAGCCGGGGTATTTACCCCTGAAGCCAAGGTGTCTGGTGCTGTCCAGGGCAAACGCGCGAGTCACCACTGCGCCTTCACCCTCGACAACTGGGCGGGCATTCTCTGTCTTGACGGTATCGTAAGCCCGGGGGTCGGCAGTAAGTATGAATGGCTGCCAATCGTGCTCGGGCAGAAATCTTGAAAAACAGTGCGTCCGCCGCAGGCCGCTACTTGATCCATAGGGTGGATAATGGAACGCTATCATGAGTATGTTGGATGTGTCCGCGCTACTCATTTTTATAGTCGTATCCGAAGGGTGAAGGGGAGTATTGGTTCTCCGCTCGTGTGCACGAAGTTCTCATGGGGATCAAAGCGCTTCCCTGAAAAACGTTACTGCAGGATCGACAAAGTACTCATGGCCACCCGCTGCGGAAATAAACAGTGGTCTTGTCTGCTCCCCCGCCAGTTCCCAGCCGTGCTGGTAAATCGAGATCACTTCATCCTTGAACAGACGGTCGCTGTCGCCCCTGACTCCCAGCGTGGAGCGGGGTGCCAGCAGCCAAAGCCATTGCTCCAGAGATACCATTCGATCAACCTTGGGTAGGATATGGCAATAGTGCGGTTGGCTGTTTTTGCTGCCGGTTATTGCCGACTTTATGCCAACAGACCCGCCGTAAGATTGGAACACCACGGCTTTAACATCGGTATCGAGGGCGCCGTAGTTAACAGCCAATTCGCCGCCATAAGATGCGCCGGTAACCCCCGTTCTGCGTTCATCCACCCGGTCAAGTTGTCGCAACAGCCGCATGGCATAAGCGATGTCTTTCAGTGCCAGCCACTTGTAGGAAGTGCCTTCGAGCAGGGCGTTATAGGCGACAATGCTGTGCTCAGTGTTGTAAGGCGCCCCAAGATAGCCAAACCCTCTAAGCTCGGGGGTCAGTGTAACAAAGCCCTGTTCAGCCAGTCTTCTGGCCGCCGCGTGCTGATAGGAATCGTCCAGCCGTGCCGTCTGCTCTATGCCAGACTCGCCCTCCTTTACATGGCCGGGTATCACCAGGATTGCAGGGAGCTTTTGCTGCCCTGGAGGCAGATGGAGGTAAGCCGGGATCTCCGATTGATCAAAGGACTTGAAAGCAATGAGCTGCCGGACTATGCCATTGGCTAATGTTTCTTCGCTCAATACCCTGAATTGCGGAACGACATCCGCCTTTGGCAAAAGGTCTGATCCGGCGGTCTTGATAATCAGCTGACGGGTATTCTCCTGCCACTTCGAAAAGCTGTCTCTGGTAGCTTCGGCAGTTAGAGGCAGCCGCGAGAAGTTCTGCAAATTGGGGTCAGATTCGATTTTCAGGGGTGTAATTACGGTGTCCGGATTAAACAGCTGCTTAACCTGCGGTAGTATTTCAAGCTTGCGATCCAGGCTGGCACCCACCAGCATAAATAGCACCATAGCGGCGGCAATCAGTAATGTCTTATTGGAATTTTGGCTGCTATTGGGCATGGCATCGATGGCAGGCAATGGCTGAGTGCTACCGTAAGTCTCCTTTTAACCAGTCCAGTGTCCAGTGTTCCACCTGCTCTCGCCATACTGACCTGGAAAAGGTGTGATCAGCTTCCGGAATTTCACGCTTACTGATATCTTTTTGCTTAAACAGTGAGCGCCATTCGCCGGATGAGCGGATAGTACTGCTGAACTCCTTCGCTGTGAGGTCTTGTCCACTGAGAATAATGAGTGTGCCGCCAGTAAACTGCGCTATCCCTTTGGCCATTCTTTCCGGAAGGTGGCCAGGTTTCTTTCTGCTTGCGCTGTTTCCCAATATGGCCGTTTTAGCCACCCAAAAAAATGAGCTGATCGAGCTGCGATAACTGAACTGCCCGTTCCTGATTTTGCTCCAAAGATCCCGGCTGAATACCCGTTTCAGGTAGTGATGTCTAATTGAAGCCCTCGCTTCACCGGTATCCGTGCGCACCCAGGGGTTTACCAGTACGATATTTTTAACCCTGATGTCTTTATGTGCATAAAATGAGGCGGCAGTAGCGCCATCGCACAAACCCCACAGTACGACATTGCGAATGTCCGTGAGGTTTTGGAACTCATCAATCGCACACTCTATATCGTCGTGGATTTGATCGAAGGTGCGCCGGCTGCCATCGCTGTCGCCCATGCCCCGGCAATCAAATCTGAATACAGGTATGCCGCGCTCCGCAAGAAATCGCGCCAGCAGTACGAATTGCCGGTGGCTGCCAACGCGGGTTTGTGGCCCGCCCACCACAATCACTACGCCCCGGCGGCCAGGGTTCTCTGGCTTGTGAAGAATCCCCAGCAGACGGCTGTCCTGGCATTTGAATACGATGGGGATTTCTTCAACATTCATTTTGTGACAACAAGGTCGATGGGTCGGTGTCAGAAATTATAAGCGCATGATTGAGTATATTGGATTGCTACGCAAAACACGATATGGGCCGGAGACGGCCTGTTCAGGGCTGCCGCGTTGTAGTCTCCGGGGATGTTCCTCGTATTTTCCCGCTTATTCAGCTGTTGGCTATCCCTATAGCGCGTATTATTGTTGTAACCCCTTTAACTGGACTGCATCTCAACGTATGGACACAAACCCTCGAATTGAATCCATGCCCCGGTTTGATCGCTACGCGTCGCAACTACCCGCGGAGCCGTGGCATCGGTCGGGCAGGGCGCGACTGTTTCTGGTGGTGTTCAGTCTCGTGTGTGTGATTGGCCTGATCTATACCGCCTTGCAACCTGCAGTATATCGAAGCAGTGCCACCGTGCTGATGAGTGCCCCCAGCGCTATAGATGCGCAAATATCTGAAGAGGATATTCAGGGTGTGGCTATCCAGCGCAAAATTTTGCTTGGCGGCGAGATTACCGGCCGGCTGGCGGCCGTGCTCGGTGAGCAAGAGGCAATCAGTATCCCGGTGATGGAACTGCGGAGTTTGTTGCAGGTGGAGTCTGTTCCCGAGACCAATCTGGTGGAAATGTACGCGCAGGGGTCTGACGATCAATTGCTGCCTGTGCTGGTCAATAACTGGATTGATGTTTACCTGGCAATCAGGGCTGAAGATATTGAAGAGGGCAAACAACAGACACTGCAGATGGTCGAGGATGAGCTCAGTGGCCTGGGGGTGAGGCTGGAGCAGGCGAGGGCGGCGCTGTCGCAGTTTCGCCAGGAGCATGAAATTATCTCGATGGAGCGTCAGGAGAACGCAGTGCTCGCCAGGCTGGATGGCCTTAATCAGGCCTTGAATAACGCTATTGAGGAAGAGGCAAAATCCAGGGCCTACCTGGAAACCCTGCGGCAGGCAGTTGCGCAAGGTGCTCAAGTTGTCCCTCAGGACGAACGCAGCGCCGTTGACGGCCTGCACATGGAATTACGTCAGCTACAGGCGGAGTACTTTGAGCTGACCAAACGCTATACCTCTGAATATATTCAAAAGGACCCGCGACTCCGCGCGATACCCGAGCGCATCGGGGAACTGGAGGCGGCACTGGCCCGGGCGCTGAGCCAGGGCATGCAGATGGAGTTAGCGAATGCCAGCCAGGCTCACGCTGCAGCCCAACAGACAGCGGCGGACTTGCAACGCCAACTCGACGACCACAAACAGGAAGTTACCCGGTTCAATACTATCTATGCCACTCACCAGGCGTTGGCGGAGGACCTGGCGAGCCTTGAGCAGATAAACCGCGATGTCCAGGCCAGGCAGGTTCAGGTGGAAGTCAGGCAGGTGGAGAGATATCCCCAGGTCTCGGTTATCGACAGGCCGCGCTCTACAAGCCAGCGCATCGGCCCGGACTACCTGCTGTTGCTGGGTGCCACTCTGGGCGCGGCTATAGGACTGGCTGTGTTCAGTGTCTGGCTGATGGGCTTTCTTACCCCGACAAGTACCCAGCCGGCCTACGTGACGCTCTCCGGCGTCCATATGTATCCGCAGGATGGCGGGCAATTGGCTTATAACCCTCACCCGTCGGATTCGCGCTTAGGCAGCGAAAGTGCGGCCAGGATAGAAGGTCAGGTCGATCAGGATGGAGATCCCAACCGGGGCCCATCAGGTCCCGGCGAGAAACCTGAGTAACTCAGGCGAATTAAACCTCTCGGGCTGAGTAGGGCTTACATTCACGGGATGGTGAGTGGCGGTGAAATCAAGCACTATCCGCTTGCTTCTGGCGTCGTGCAACCAGCAGTCCCGCAAGGCCCGTGACCAGTAGAAACAACACCGGAGGTGCAGGTACAGCCTCAGCTTGTGGCGGGTCTATCACGTTGGTCAGTGAGAACATAAAGTCATCGTAATCCCGATCACCACCGCCCAGCAGATCCTCGAATCCGACCAGTGTAATGTAGGTGGCACCGAAAGCACTGGTAATCGCCTCGGCATGGGGTAGCTTATCCCAATTGCGTGTCGGGTCGCCGCTGAAGAAACTGAGTCCGGTATTGCTCACATACAATTGGAATAATAGCTCGGTGCCGGCCTCGAAATAGCCCAGGTCAACAATGGAATTAATTCTGGAATTTTTATCAAATATCGTTCCGGTCCCCCAGTCTGAGCTTGTTCCCAGATAGAGGGTATTGAAGTAACCTGCGTCGCTGCCGAGAAACTGTGCTTGCACGTGGCCATCCTCGACCACCAGTAGCGCACCGCCCAATATGGGGGTGTCCAGAATCAGTCCTGCGTGCACTGTGCCTGCAAGCAGCCAAGTTGAAATGAGTGCCAATAGTTTTGCTTTCAATGTTATCGCTCCGCTATCTATTAACATTGGTTGGTGTTCTTGATGATAATAAAAGCACATAGCATGCCGGAATTACAAAATACGTTAAAAAACAGATACTTATATAAACACCGAGAGGTCCAGTACGGGTGTTGTATTCCGGGTGTAAAAAAAGCTGATAAAACCGGTGTGGTATTTGTGTGGTGTATCACAGAACACAAATCCAGCGCGTAAATTATTCTGACAGTGCAAGGGGGCGAGAGCGTAACCATCGTGCCTGCGGTGCCTGCGGTGCCTGCGAAGGCTAGTCAGCGGCACCCATAGTGAGTTTTAGCTTGATGTGCCAGCGAGTGGCATTAGATCAATCCTCGCAGTGAACAAAAGCTTATCACTGCCAATAATCCCAAAACAATCGTATACCGGTGTCTGTGCAGCCGGGTCGGCGTGGCGGCTGAGCAGGTGCAGGCTATTATTACTGCGTGCACCCGCAAGGCACCGCCGGTCAACACTCAAACTGTGCGACCGGTATACCATCGGTTTAAGTTCGAAGTCGTGGCCTTGTTCACGGGCTCTTTCTAACAGCGCACACGACAGTAGGGCGCAGGGGAACATGTCAGGAAAGCCTACCTGATCTGCCAGCTCATCAATATAGAGTGATTGCTCCACCAGCGAACCCGATAAAAAGTTTTTGGCGTTGCTGGTTGTGAGGTATTTCCGCTTGAGGAAAATGTCGGTACCCGGGAGAAAGCTCCGGTCTGGTACCTTGTTTAAGTCCCCCAGGGTTTCCAGGTTTTCAATTTTTGCAGGTGACAACGGTGCCCTTGACTCGCGTTTGTATCCAGCCACTGCCAGCTTGCCGTCTGCTTTTAAACTGACACGATTGCTCAAGGTAGTGTTTTCGCGGGCCCTGAGCTGGGAGTCTTTAATCATCACCTCAATCTGTTGCCCCGGTACTACGGCATTAACAAACTTGAATTCATAGTTACTGTAATGCAGCTCATTCTCCACCAGCAGCCTGCTCTCATTTCGCTGAGCACGATATTGCCGCAGCTGATCTTCAATCAGGCACTCTAATTGAAAGCCGAGGACTATAGGGCCCGAAAAAGGATTCTCCGCCACTCGTTGCCATCGGTTCTTGTCGTGGAAGGGATTAAAATCATCAGTAGCGTTGCGGGCTACGTCAATGTGGATAAGCTGGAAGCGAAGTGGGCCGTCCATGCTGGACGATTCCTGTGGTGGTTGCTCGAGAGGCAAGTATAGAAATTTAGTGTGGGTATTCCCAGAAGCGGTATAGGTAAAATGTCAGTATGCGATTTGTACAACCGGCAAAGTGGCACTCCGATTTTTGGGCAGGTGCCAGACCCTAACAGCTGTAGAAGGTGATGAGTTTTGGTGTCACCCTAGGCAGCAATTTGCACCGCATTGGCCCGCGAAAGCTTCGATATGGAAAGGTAGTGCTCCAGGCCGGAAAACACGCCCTGGGCGGCGTCGGGCATCCGGCAATGAATGTCAAACTCCACGCCCAATGCACTGTGGCACTGGCGATAGAAGCGTGCATTTCTCCTGGAACTCAGCACCAGCGCGTAGTCGTAACCGAATTGGCGTGATGCATCGATCAGTTCTGCACAGAAATCGCGTATCATTTGCACTGTTCGCACCACGGGGTCGAAAACAAAACGCTCCCACATACAGCATGCCTCCGAGGCGAGAGCCATCTCGTTGACCTGGTATTGCATCGTGCTGTCGGGCACTATGCGGGCACCACCCACGCAACGATCGCCGATGCGGGCTATGAGTATCTGGCCCTCCCGGTCTCGTTCGTCTTCACTGCCGTCGAAGTCCGGTAATTTGAGCTCTTGCCGAAAACACTTTTGGCGCAACTGGTAGTACTGCTCCAGCAGCTGTGGATCCTGGCATAACTCAAACTCTATCGGCATCGCAAAGTCCTTCGATAACGCTGATTTTCCAACCCGTCGGATGAGGTTGGGGGGGCATAAATACATATACAATAATCGCGCCGGAAAACGTAATTTTTATAAAAAACAGCTAGATACAAATCAATAATGTGAACTAGCTTACAAAATTGTAAAATATTACCGGTGATTTGTCCTGTTTTGTATGCGAATCCCGACACTTTTTATTCATACGCCGGAAAAACCAATAAAAACAAGGAGATAGGTTGTCGCTATTTGGCGACAATAGTGGCTAAGCCCCTTTGAACATCTCGGGGTTGATGCTGTGGCGTTTCAGCAGCTTGTAGAAATCCGTGCGATTGCGTTGTGCCAGCAACGCTGCTTCCGCCACTGATCCATTGGTCAGGCGCAAAACTTTCACCAGGTAATCGTGTTCAAACTGCTGTCTGGCCTGGCTGAGGGAGGGCAGATACTGGTCCTCAACAGTCAGGGCCTCCCGCACCAGTGTCTCGGTAATAACCGGGGTTGTTGAGAGCGCCGCCGTGCGTTCCACCACATTTTGCAGTTGGCGAACATTGCCTGGCCACGGAGCCTGTATCAGTACATCCATGGCGGCGGGAGCGAAGCTGGTCACTTTGGCCATCTGGTGGGCGCCAGTGGCGCGCAGGAAATGACTGGCCAGCAGGGCAATATCCTCGCGCCGTTCAGCCAGTGACGGCAGGTGGAGGTTAACGACATTCAATCGATAGAACAGATCCTCCCGGAAAAGGCCCTCGCGCATTTCCCGCTCCAGATCACGATTGGTGGCGGATATTATGCGCACGTCCACAGATTCGCTGGTGGTGCTCCCCACCGCACGAATGCGGCGCTCCTGCAGTGCTCGCAGCAGCTTCACCTGAACCGGCAGTGGCATATCGCCGATCTCATCCAGAAACAGGGTGCCGCCATGGGCAGCACGGAACAGGCCCAGGTGTTCGTTCACCGCGCCGGTAAACGCACCTTTAACGTGGCCGAATAACTCGGATTCGAGCAATTGTTCAGGCAGTGCGCCGCAGTTGACCGCCACCATCGCACCCTTGCGTTCCCCGTCGGCCGCGTGCAGGGCCCGGGCCAGTAACTCCTTGCCGGTGCCACTTGCCCCGGTGATCAAAACGCTCACGTCTGATCCGGCAACCTGTCTCACCTGGTTGAGTATGCGCTCCATCACCGGGCTGCGGGTGACCACGTGTTCGCGCCAGTCTTCGAATATTTCTGTCTGGGTAGCACCGGACTGCTCCAGCGCCGCTCGAATTGTGCTCAACAGTACGGTTTTATCTACCGGTTTGGTGAGGAATTCGAAAACCCCCATCTGCGTAGCCGATACGGCTTCCGGAATGGTGCCCTGGGCCGACATGATGATGACGGGAAGGCCCGGGTAGAAGTGGCGTACCTGGGCGAATAGATCCAGCCCGCTTTGCCCTTCCATGCGTAAATCCGTGAGAACCAGGTCCACCGGGTGGTTGCGCAGCAGTTGCAGGGCCTCTGCAGCGGAGGCGGCGGACTGAATAGCAAAACCTTCTGCTTCCAGGCGTATGCCCAGCAGCTTTAACAGGTTGGTGTCGTCGTCTACCAGCAATAGGCGATCCTGCATCTGCCTATTCCTCCATCCGGGTGCTGATTGTTGCTTCCAAATCGGTAATGGCTTTGATCTTCTGTGTCAGCAATTGGTTATGCGCCTGTAAATTCGCAACCTTAACTTCAAGTTCTTCGTACTGTAGACGCAATTCGTCGCGGCTTTGATACCAGTTGATCCGGCTCTGATTATAGCGCTCCAGCAACGCAGTCAGTCGTCGTTGCCCACGACTCAGGTCTTCGTTTGCTGTCAGCTGCCGGAAAATATCGCGCGCCCTTACCCAGCTGTCGTAGGCATCCGATTGTTGCCTGAGCAGCCCATAGTAGAACAGCTGGTTGGGGTTGCTGGGCTCAGCAGTACCCTCAAGCGCAGTACTGAGCTGTTCTGCGCTCATGGTGGACACGGCCTCCTGCCAGCGCAGCCAGCGCTGCACCGGAAGAATCAGTGGCGACTTTGCGGCCGGCTCCACTGGCGCGATGATCGCCGGTGCGGGTGTTGTGCAGGCCGTAAGCGCCAGGCATGCAAGAAGGCCGGTTACGCCGATTAATGTGCGGGACATAACAGCCTGAAACAAACGGGATAGGTAGCGTGGGACACCAATGCGAGCGTACCCCCTTGCGATTCAATGCATTCTCGCGCCACACTGAGCCCAATGCCCGACCCTTTGATCGGGCCGGTGCGCTTTGCTGTGCTTTGATAGAAAGGTTCAAACACGCGAGAGTGGTCCTCCTTGGGTATGGCCTCACCGGAATTAGCAATTTCCATCATGAGATTAGCAGCTTCGCGCCACCAGACAACATCGACATCGCCACCCTCGGGAGCATAGTTGACGGCATTCGACACCAGGTTGTCCAGCGTGGTTTTCAGTTTGTGCCGATCTGCAAACCAGTATGCCACATCACCGCGGAAGCTGAGGTTCAAGCCCTTTTGGTCGATGGTAAGACGGTAGTTCGCCAGAACCTCCTCCCAGAGTTTTTCCAGGTTTATGTCTTCGAATACCAGCTCTTGTTGTGGCAGTTCGTTGTAATCCACCAGTTTTTCGATTAACCGCTGCAGCTCGATTGCGTTGCGGCGGACGATTTCCACCACCTGCTGCTGTTGCTGGGACAAGTGCCCGGTGACCTGTTCCGCCAGCAAGTCCGTGCCTTCTCGCAAACTGGCAAGCGGCGTTTTAAGTTCGTGGGAGATATGGCGCTGGAACTGTTGCTTTTGCTGCTCTGTGTCCTGCAGGCGCTGGCGTAGCCAATCGAGTTGACGGCCGAGCTCTGCCAGCTCTTGCGGGCCCGATATGCGGATGGTATGGCCTAAACCCGCGGTGCCTAACTTGAGTATCTCCTTGGAAAGCTCCTGAACGGGCTTGTTAATCCAGTAGGTAAACAACAGCAACAACGCCAGGGTTGCTATCGCGAGAAATGCCAACTGCACAAACAGAGCGTCGATCACCGACTCGGCTCTGGCGGCGCTATCATGCTGTAGGGCGTCCACCCAACTTTGCAGCCACTGCTGCAGGCCCCTGCGATGGTCGCTGATAACGGCGAAAGTCTGATCAAGTGCCTCTGCGACAACAGCTGGGTCTGCTGCTGCTTCCGTTACAGAGGGTGGTTCTGCGGGCGCCAAATCCAGCCCCTGTAGCAATTTCTCCAGTGCCAGCACATCCGCGCCGTGATCAGTCACTTGCTTCTGCAGGTCCCCCAGGCGCCGTAATAATTGTGCCCGTTCTCGCTGGGCCAGCATCGCAAGTTCTGTGTCAAACAGGGTCTGGTATTGGCGGGTGTGCCGTTCCAATTGCAGTAATTCGCCCTCTATGTCGTGGCCAAGGCGGGTGACGTAGATGACGTGCCGGGTGACTTCCCGGGTATTGGCCGCCAGGTCTTCCAGCGTGTGTATGGTGAACAGGATGGCCAGGCACAGGGGGGCCAGTGCGGTAAAAAAACCGACCAGCACGAGTTGCAATACGGATCTGGGGCGCCAGAAAGACATGAATGGCTAGCTTGTGAGCGTGCGGAAAACGGGGGATTGTAACTCGCTCACGGGAAACCACAAATGACTTTCCCGGTGGCCTGCCGGCCTGAGCGGACGAACTATGACCTCCGGCAGGGCACTAAAAGTGTCAGATTCGCAATTTGGCGAGTTGCTCTGCCTGTTTGCACAGGGCCTGACTTTCCAATGCCTGCAGGTGCTCAAGTTTTTTCACAGCGGCATTTCTGGTGTCAGCCATGGTCTGTTGCAAGTCGGCTATTGTGTGTTGTGCTAGCTGGTCGGTGTCGCGCTTCTGTGCCTCGAGCCCCTCTTGCTCTTCCTCTCCGGCCTCTGTTGCCTCGGCTTTCATTTTCTCAATTTCCGCAAGCCGATCCTCGGCGCTGCGGCTTCGCTGCTGCAACTGTTCGTCAATGGTCGCAGCTTCTGTCTGCGCGGTTTGCTCTGCCTCCTTGCGCTGCATCGCCAGCTCTTTGTTGGCCTTTTCGGCCCTGAGGCTAGCGTCATTGATACATTTTTCCAGGGCATCAATGTCATTTTCTGCTTGCCTTTGTATCTCGGCAATCATCTGCTCCAGCCGGTTAATTTCCTCGGCCGCTTTGCGGTGTGTTTCGCGCGCGTTTTTTTCCAGCCCGGTGATTTCTTCCTTCGCGCTGGTATTGAGTGCCTCCTCCTCGGCCTTGATTCTAGTCAATTGCGCCCTGACGTTGTCGCTGCTCTGCTGCCGCAGTTCTTGCAAGCGCGCTATGTCACTATGGCTGTTAAGTCGGGTATCTTTTTCGAGCTGTATCAGGCGGCGTAGTTCCTGTTCTGCCTTGTCGCCGGCTTTCAACGCTCGCTCCTTCAGTTTGGCCATATCGTGCTCTGCGGTAGTTCCCGCCGCTACTATCGCCTGCTCAATATCGCTGAGACGGGCCTCAACGTGTTTTTGTATCTCCAGCCCCTGTGTCTGCAAGCTGGACAGTTCCTGCCGGGTGACTTCGTCAATCTTCCGGACCAAGGTTTTGCGGCGGGCCGCGTACTCTGCAAGACGGCGCTCCTCTTCCACCAGCGCCTTCGCCCTTGCCTCAGTTTCCTGTAGCCTTCTGGCGCGTTCGGCTTCAGTTTTGAGTTTTGCCTTTTCAGTTTCGGCTGCGTGCTGCTGTGCTCGGGAAGTCTCTGCTGCTTCCTGTTTCGCCCTGGCCGCACGCTGCTGCAATTGGCGGGCGTGCTCCAACCCTGCCAGCCGATTTTTCTCGGCGGCTGCGGCGATGGCTTCTTCCGCCTCCCGCGTGGCCGCAAGTTCTCTCGCTACTTCCTGGTCTCGCAATACCGCCGTCTGCTTCTGCGCATCTCTGGGCTTCAACACGGTGACTTTGGCACTATTTTCGTTGCTGTTTTCTGTTTCTGCCAGCGGGGCGGCCGGCTTTTTCCGCGCTGAGCTTACCGGCCAGCTGCGATCAATTACTCCGGGTTGTTTTAGCAGGGTGTCGTCATTTACGTTAATCTGATCCAGTGAGCCAGAGGCAATGCGGCGTGGGAATTCGTGCCCGGCCTCAGCATTCGCCGAGCCGTCTTCATGATCTTTATAGCGGGTATTGGACGTAACGAGTTCTATCACAGCCCCAAGCTGGTTGACTTTCACGTAGTACTCGGCGGCGGCCTTGCGATCCAGGTTGCTGCGCAATACCACGGTCTCCCCGGAAAAAATCTCGTCGAGCATGCCGCTGTCCCGGATTTTGAACAGTTCTACAAAGCCGGCTTTCACCTGCTCCGGGTCATGCAGAGGACGTACTTCTCCCTTGAAGGTGATGTCGAATTTTTTCACCCTGTCCTACCCCAGTCGTCAATGATGGCGCACTTTTCCCGTGGCCTCGTTCGAATCTAGGCGGATTTCACCGGGTTTCCAACAAAAGAGTGGAGAAAACTACAGATATTTCGGCAGCTTATACGGTTTTCAACGAGTGCTGCTCGATCGGCGGTGCCTGAATTCAGCGGGCTGCTAGACTGCAGATAACACGCTGTCCTGGTGGCGTGGATGATTGCCTCGTCCTTAAAGGACAAAACGGGTAGTTGCGGAGGATGCGGGATGGCGCCATTTTTCGAGATTTCTCATCACGGTGCGGTCAATGGCGTTACCGGCTCCTGCCATGAGTTGCGCCTGATCGATGGCCCGGGGATGCTGCTTGACTGCGGATTATTTCAGGGGGCAGAAACCTCCGGCACCGGTGCCGGAGCCGACCAACTCGCCATCGATTTCCCTATTTCCCATATTCAAACGCTGGTGGTGTCGCATGTACACATCGACCACGTAGGGCGAATCCCCTGGTTGCTCGCCGCCGGGTTCAAGGGGCCCATTGTGTGTACCGAGCCCTCGGCCAGTTTGTTGCCTCTGGTTTTGGAGGATGCTGTGAAAATCGGTATCACACGGGACTCGCGTAAGGTTGAGCGTCTGGTCAAAGTGATTGCATCGCGTATCGTGGCAGTGCCTTACCGGCACTGGTATCGCACGGTGACAGACGGGGGTGGCACTATCGATATCAAATTCCAACCGGCAGGCCATATTCTGGGGTCGGCCTACGTGGAATGCGACGTCAAGTCCCGGGCTGCCGACACGCCCGGTGAACAGCATCGCGTGGTGTTCTCCGGCGATCTGGGGGCGCCTCATGCGCCCCTGTTACCCGCCCCGCGCTCACCGTACAGGGCCGATACACTGGTAATTGAAAGTACCTATGGTGACAGATTGCACCAGGGGCGACGCGAACGCAGCTTGCAGCTCAAGAGTGTCATAGAACGGGCGCTGGTGGATAACGGTGCCGTGTTAATTCCCGCTTTCAGTATCGGCCGGACGCAGGAAATATTGTACGAACTCGAGGGGCTTATTCACCGCTACGCTAATGATAAGGCGGGAAACAATAGCTGGCGCGATCTCGAGATAATTGTAGACTCCCCACTGGCCGCCGGTTTTACCAGGGTATATCGCCAGCTTAAGCAACACTGGGATAACGAGGCCCTCAGCCGGGTCAGAGGTGGTCGCCACCCCCTCAGTTTTGAGCAACTGTACACCGTGGGCAGCCATGCACAGCACCAGACCGCCGTGAATTACATCAAAAGCCGTGGCCACCCCTGTATCGTTATTGCCGCAAGCGGTATGTGTGCAGGCGGGCGCATGGTTAATTACCTCAAAGCCCTGATTGAGGACGCCCGCACAGATATTCTTTTTATCGGCTACCAGGCCGCCGGCACACCGGGGCGGGATATCCAGGCCCATGGCCCGAAAGGGGGCTGGGTGAATCTGGACGGCCAACGCTATGACATCAAGGCGGGTGTACACACTATTAGCGGCTACTCGGCGCACGCCGACCAGAACAACCTGCTGGCTTTTGTCCAGCGCATGCGGGTTAAACCGGGGCAGATTCGGATCGTACACGGGGAGGAAGAAGCCAAGCGGGAGCTGGCGCGCCGATACCGGACGCTATTGCCAGCTACAGATGTGGTGATTCCACAGGGTTAACGTGGGTCTATGAATCCAGCAGCAGAGCACTCGTATAATTCAATTTTCAGAGTATTTTGGTGGACGTGAGCGGAACATCGGCCATGCCATATGGGGAGGGTATGCTTGACGACCCCGCACATCGCCACCGCAGGCAACTCGGCCCGTAATTGATGTGATACAGCCAGTTGCCAGGCCGCCGCAAGCAACGAAACCCTGTTCCGTCTCAACACATCGGGTGGCAAGACCACCGCAAGCCGCCGTTCCCTCGGGAGAAATTGCGCATTCATTCGCCAGTCCGCCGCAGGACACCCCGCCTTCATATGTGGTTATACAGGATCTGGATTTTCCGCCGCAGGAGACACCGCCCTTCATTGTGGTTTCGCAGGCACTGGACTCGCCACCGCAGGAGACTCCTCCCGCAATTGTGGTTTGGCAGGATCTGGCCTTGCCGCCGCAGGAAACACCGCCGTTTACCGTGCTTTCGCAGGCAGCGGACTCGCCGCCGCAGGAGACACCGCCTTCATAGGTGGTTTCGCAGGATCTGGCCTTGCCGCCACAGGATACGCCACCCCTGTAGGTCGTTTTGCAGGAACTGGATTCTCCACCGCAGGAGACACCACCCTCGTAAGTGGTTTCGCAGAATTTGAACTCTCCACCGCAGGAGATACCACCGGGCAATGAGGTCTCGCAGGAGCTGGCACCCGCGCTCAGTGCCGGTGCTGGCAGCAGTACTATTAACAACAATATTGGTGCGAGAAATTGCATAACCCATTTCCATCTCTGTGAGATTTGACAGTTTTTGGCCGCCTCGCACAGTTGGGCGGGCGAGAGGATAGTATCTGATTGAAGTGCGTCTAGACACAGGTTTTCAGCTGCGCCCTTTAACGTGGATATGACGGACATTGTCCAGAACATATATACTCGTTCACTATTCATGAGCGTTGTATTTTTTCGAGCTATCCGGATTTTTCTTCGCCATTTCTGTCATCCGTTGAGATCGTACTGTGCAAGGGGCCTGTTCCCGCGAGGTAATCCAGTTGGAACTTTTTTTAGGCTATATCGTTAAAGCATTCATGCTGCCACCCGGTTCGAATTTTTTTGCGATCATCGCTGGATTGGGTTTGCGCATAAAGTGGCCTCGCCTGGGTAACTCAGTTGCAGCGATTAGCTTCGCGACGCTCTGGCTTTTATCGTTACCGATTGTCGCGGGGCTGTTACTCGTGTCGGTCGAACATTACCCGGCTCTCGATACGAATTCACCTGTTTCCGGTGAGGTGATAGTGATTCTGGGTGGCAAGCGTAACTCGAGTTCCCCTGAATACGGTGGGGATACCGTGGGAGCAGATACGCTCGAGCGTATACGTTACGGTGCCAAATTGGGCCGCGAACTAGACTTGCCCATTGCTGTGACGGGCGGACGGGGTAGGGTGTCAACTTCTGAACCCCTTGGTATTCTGATGGCTCGCGTCCTTGAGGACGAGTTTAACCAACCTGCAAGCTGGATCGAAACCACCAGTCTGAACACCGCTGAAAACGCACTGAATTTGCGTTCGATTCTGCCGGTCGACAATATCATTCTGGTAACCCACTCTCTGCATATGAGCCGCGCGCTTCGCATTTTCGAAAAAGCCGGTTTTGCTGTGAAAGCTGCACCGATGGATATTCCAGCGCACACTGCCGGCGGTTCCCGGTTCACCCTGCATGATGGGTTGCCGTCGGCAAGCGCACTGTTGATCTCACGGTCTGTACTGTATGAGGGGCTGGGCTCGGTATATTATGCGCTTCGATATTAGTCATCCGCCATTAAACTTGCAGATATTGGTACCGGAGGCCGGACTCGACGGTCCGACGCCTCGGCCGGCACGCGCTGTGGGAGCCTTGATTAAACTTGCAGATATTGGTACCGGAGGCCGGACTCGAACCGGCACGCTTTTAAGGGCGGGGGATTTTGAATCCCCTGTGTCTACCAATTTCACCACTCCGGCATAGAGGGGGTAGGCGAGGAAGGCCACGCCGTTGGAGAGCGCGCGATTATAGCAACCGGCCCTGAAACATCAATAATTATTCCTTAACCCGCTCTCACTTTGCCTGTACACTGCGCGCCGGCCCATTCAGGGCCCAGAATCCACTATTCGCCCCCTGGCGGGACACGCGATCTGAGTACCCAAGGAGAAAAGAGCATGGCCATGAAACTGGTTAAGAAAACTGAGGAATACAGCATCTATCTGCGCGGAGACAAGCGCTACGCGGTAGAAGATTCGCGCAAGCAGGCGGTCAACGGCGACGAAAAAGTGCGCATTCTCGTGGAAGAGGGGTTGGTTAAGGCCGCGGCACCGGCAAAGCCCGAAGAGCCTGTAGCTGAAGAGGCACCGGCGGAAGAGGTTGCAGAGGAAGAGGCGGCCACTGAAGAACCGGCCGCTGAAGAAGCTGCTGCCGAGGACGAAGACAAGTAAGCCGCATTGCGGTTAGCGCAGCCGGCCCCTGGCCGGCTTTTCTTTACCTGAGCGAATGTGCCGGTATTTCTTTGCGAAATAGCCGCAACGACCCACTATGCAACGTACCGATTTTACTTATGAACTGCCGCCGGGCCTGATCGCCCAACACCCCCTGCCGGAGCGCGGTGCAAGCCGTCTGCTGCATCTCGATGGCGCATCGGGGGAGATCAGTCATCACACATTTGCCGACCTTCTCAATTTTCTGGGCCCCGACGATCTGCTCGTATTCAATAATACCCGGGTCATTCCCGCGCGTCTGTGGGGCCGAAAAGCGAGCGGCGGCAAGGTGGAAATACTTATAGAGCGTATCGTGGGCAGCCATCGGGCAGTAGCCCATATTCGCGCCAGCAAATCCCCCAAAGCCAGAACCACTATCGAGCTGTGTGCCAGCGAGGGCGAGGCGCCGGGTCCCTATCGGCTGTTAGTCACTGGGCGCGACGGGGCGCTCTTTCACCTATCTTCAGAGGGAGGGCCCGCCCTCACTGACATCCTCGAGGACGTGGGCCATATGCCTTTGCCGCCCTATATCGAGCGCGCTGATCAATTGGCTGACCGGGAACGCTACCAGACGGTGTATGCGGAAAAAGCGGGCGCCGTCGCAGCGCCCACTGCGGGCCTGCACTTCAGTGATGACATACTCCGGCAGCTCGATGAAAAAGGCGTACGCCGCGAGACAGTGACGCTCCATGTGGGTGCCGGCACATTCCAGCCTGTGCGTGCCGAGCGTATCGAAGACCACATAATGCACGCCGAATATGTAGAAGTTGATGAAACTGTTTGTACTGCCGTGCGGGAAACCCGGGCCCGGGGAGGGCGGGTTGTAGCGGTGGGAACCACGGCGGTGCGCTCATTGGAGACTGCCAGTGTGGCTGCAGAAGAGGCGTCTGATAGAGCAGGGCAGATCCTGCAACCTTTTCAAGGTGACACCAGCATTTTCATTTATCCCGGATACCGCTTTCGCTGTGTGGACGCGATGTTGACCAATTTTCATTTGCCGGAGTCCACCCTGTTGATGCTGGTGAGTGCCTTTGCCGGTAGAGAGCCTATAATGTCCGCCTATGCCGAGGCTATTGCCGAGGAATACCGTTTTTTCAGCTATGGCGATGCCATGTTCATTACTGCCAAAGAAACCGTAAGGGAAACGCCGTGAGTCAGTCCTGTCGTATGCAATTTGAGCATTTGGACACTGACGCGGGCGCCAGGCGCGGGCGACTGGTGTTCCCCCGGGGCACGGTGGAAACCCCGGCATTTATGCCAGTGGGTACCTACGGCACGGTGAAGGGCATGCTGCCAAGAGATATCCGCGCCATTGGCGCCGAGATTATCCTCGGCAACACCTTCCACTTATGGCTGCGGCCGGGCACTGACATTATTGAGCAGCACGGCGATCTGCACGACTTTATGGGGTGGGATGGCCCCATTCTCACAGATTCCGGTGGCTTTCAGGTGTTCAGTCTGGGTGATATGCGCAAGATTTCGGAGGAGGGGGTGAAGTTCCAATCACCTGTGGATGGCGCAAAAGTGTTTCTGGACCCGGAGACGTCCATGGCCATTCAGCGCAGCCTGGGGGCCGATATCGTGATGATTTTCGATGAGTGCACACCCTACCCGGCAACCGAAGCAGAGGCCCGGGCCTCCATGGAACTGTCCCTGCGCTGGGCGGCCCGCAGCAAGGCGGCCCACGGCGCTAACACCGCAGCCTTGTTCGGTATTGTGCAGGGCGGCATGTACCCACGATTGCGCAACGAGTCCCTGGCGGGGCTTGAGGCGATCGGTTTCGACGGCTATGCCATCGGTGGCCTGTCGGTGGGTGAGCCCAAGGACAAGATGCTGCTGGTACTGGATGCGATGCGGGAGCAATTACCTGCAGACAAGCCGCGCTACCTGATGGGTGTGGGCACACCGGCAGACCTGCTGGAGGGGGTGCGTCGGGGCATTGATATGTTCGACTGTGTGATGCCAACCCGCAATGCTCGCAACGGCAATATTTTTACCTCCCGCGGCGTGTTGAAGCTGCGTAACAACCGCCATAAGACCGATACTGGCCCACTGGATGAAGAGTGCGCCTGTTACACCTGCGAGCACTTCAGTCGTGCCTACTTACATCATCTGGACAAGTGCAACGAAATTCTCGGCTCCCAGCTGAACACTATCCACAATCTGCATTTCTACCAGCACCACATGGCTGGCATTCGCGAGGCGATAAGCGAGCAGCGCCTGGATGACTTCTCCGCGGACTTCTATCGGCAGCAGGCGCGGGGCGTTTAATGTACACCCTGTGTTTTTATGTTCCAGTTTCATCGCTGGAGAAGGTCAAAACCGCCGTGTTCGCAGCGGGCGCGGGCCGTATAGGCAATTACGACCACTGCTGCTGGCAGGTGGAAGGTCAGGGGCAGTTTCGGCCGTTGGCGGGCAGTAACCCCGCGATGGGTAAGCCTGGTGAAATTGAAAAGGTGAGTGAATATCGGGTTGAAATGGTTTGCGAGGCGCGTCTCATTACAGCGGTGGTGAGTGCCTTGAAAACAGCCCACCCCTACGAAGAGCCCGCCTGGCATGTGCTGGAAATGGTCACGGAGTTCCCGCGCTGATGCCATCACATCACACCTTATTCGGGCGGCTTGAGAGTGAACTGCCTCTGGCGGGCCAGGCCTGGGACAGCCCCTCGGGGCGGCGCCGGGAGGCAGCCGTGCTGGTAGCCCTCACAGCCGAAAGCTCGCCCCGGGTCATACTGGGGCGCAGGGCCATGCATCTGCCCTTGCACCCCGGCGAGGTGGCGTTTCCCGGTGGCAAGCGCGAACCTGAGGATGACACGCCCTGGGTAACCGCCCTGCGTGAGGCGATGGAAGAGGTGGGGTTGGAAGAGCGACTGGTGCATCGCCTGGGTGAGCTGACACCACTGCTCACCCGCACCGGTTTCGAGGTCTATCCCTGTGTGGCGAGAGTGCCCGATAGTTTGGATATGGTGGTAGACCCGGGTGAGTTCGATAGTGTGTTTTTATCGCCACTGGAGGTTTTTGCAGACCGGAGCATTTTCCGTCTGGAGCCTATGTCCGATGGCACTCGGACCCGAATGGTGCCGCACTACCAGGTGGGCAGTGACAATATCTGGGGAGTGACCGCCACCGTACTGGCACAGTTGGCCAACGTGGCTTACGATGCTGGGCTTGAATTGCATGGAAACTGGAAGAAAGCACCCTGAAATACAGTCTGGGTGAAACGCACGTTGAATTAGTTGCTAGGCAAAAAACGTGACCGTGGGTTACCACGCCATGTTGCCCCGCTGCACCAGTGGCGATGGCTCCCTGTTGGATTCAGCGCTGTGGTGCTCAATGGCGCAATAATTCTACTCGCTGGATGTAATTCAATAGCTGAATGTTTGACTCGTTGAGCGAAATTGCCAAAACCGCCCATCTGACAAGCGCCTGCTCAGGTCTCGCCCTTTATTTTGAGAGCGGCCTCCGCAGCGCCCCGTAAACTGCCTTCCAGCGACTTGGCAAGGGCATAGGCTTCCCGGGCCTGTGGCTCGTTGCCAAGACCTTCGAGCACCCGACCAAGCAGATAGTAATAGGCTCCATCTCGCTTACTTTCGGGTACCTGCGCCAGCTTTGATAATGCATTCTCGTAACGCTCAAGCCAGAGTAGCGTTCTGCCCTGTAACATTGTCACCTGATGATTGGCGGGGTTCGATTCCTGCTCCCTTTCATAAGCAGCTAACGCCTCATTGTGCCTGCCCAGCATTTCGTAGCAACGACCGAGCCGCAGATGTAATAAACGCGCGTGATAGTCGATTTCGAGCGCGCGCCTATAAAGATCCACCGCATTTTCACAATCGCCTGCCCGTTCCGCCTCCAGCCCTTCCTGATAAATTCTGGAGAATCTGGTGAGCTCCATTTTCCATGCCTGATAATACAGATTCTTTCCCGATACCCTTGCGATAGAGTCAATCATAGGCTGCAGACCCCAGTCAAAGTGCTGGAAGGCCTTGCCCAGGCTCTCCAGTTGCAGGCCCAGAACTATCCGCTTTTGAAACGCTGCAATGTTGCGCCTGGAAACCTTGGTCATTTCAAACGCCAGAACAGGCCGATCAATTGTGTTGAGCGGTGCACCCGCAGGATTTCTCAATGCTTTGATGTCTGTGTGCAGCAGTTGATAGGCAAGTCCCGCTGGGTCGATCCGGTGCTGCTCTCGGAAGTAGGTAGCCAGTTCGTCCTGTTGTGCAACAATATAGGGGTGATGGGCCATAACCGGCGTATCTGAACAGAGCAAAAGCAGATACGACGAGCCCAGTTGCGCCAGTCCGCAATGGTCAAACATCCGACTGACTGTCTCGATCATGATATCGGCGCCCCTATCCCCAACCCGCGAGTCCAGCCAGGTCATGTACAGGCCGCCAGGCGCGAGATGATTCTTGACCTCCTGCAGGAATTCGGTGGAATACAGCTTCGATGATCTGAAAAAAAGTGGCGAGGTCACCGTATTAAGGATAAGCGAGTAGTCTGCTCTGGCAGCCCTAACCGCATGAATTGCATCATCGTGAATCAGCGCTACGTTCGACATATTCGCGAGGTCAAAATTGTATTCCTTGAGCCGTGGCAGGTTGTCCAGAATGATCCCGCTGATTTCTACCGCTTCAGTCTTGTCAAAAATCAGGCCTACCGAACCGGCCGTAGCGCCGCTGCCAACACCCAGCACCATGGCCCTGCGATGATCCGTGGCGAAAATGCCCCCGATAGCGCCGACCACTTTTTCGGCGGCGTCGTCCAGCCTGATACTGATTTTTCCATTGATCATGAAGTATGGAGTGCCGCGGCGCGTGCTGATAGAAAGCACATCCTCCTCACCCTTATAACGCTCACTGGTGGCGTGCTTCCCCACACGCGAGGAAAGTAGGTCCGGCGAGTGAAACGCCATATGGCCCTGATAAAGCAGCTCCTCATTCCACAAAAATCTGGCCAGCGCAGTCGATCCGGCCAGCAGGATCAGCACACTAAAGGGCAGCGCTAAACGTCTTATTCCACCTGCTAAAGAGCCGCGCCGTGGCGCGCCGATCACTACCAGGCTTAATCCTGATAGGAACGCAACACACAACAGTAACTCTCCGTAGTCCAGACGTTGATGCAACACCCAGAACATCAACAGGAAACCAGCGGCGTTGGCGATCGATGCTACATAAAGCAAGTAGCCGGGTGATCGCGCTGCACCGTGATCCGGCACTTCTGAAATGCCCTCTGCGTGTTGCCGGGTAAGCAGCAGTGCGGGAATCGTGGCACCAAATGTTACGGCGGGCCCAAGGGTTACAACGGCGATGGTAGTGAACTTCAACGCCACCATTGTCCAATAGGAATCAAGTGTATAGGGGTAGAGATCGGCGAATTGATGCATCAGCCAGGACAGCGCACCGAGAGCCCAGGCCAATGCTGCCATGTTGGCGAGCATAAGCGGAACAAAACCGATTCGGAATCGCTGAACGAGATATGAGCCTATGGCAATGCCGAGCAGGACAATGCACAAAACGTAGGCAAAAGTCTCACGATAAGGACCGAACAACAGTTCGCTAAGCCGAATAGCAGTCAGCTGAAAAATGGCGGAACCGACGCTACTGATAGCCAGTGCAGCGACTACTCGAGGCGAAAATCCGGCTCTGCTCACCAGCTTCCGCGCAGGCGCTGTATTAGCCGTATCCTTGAAAAAGGCTGAAAGGCCGATCGCAACCAGCACATTGAGTGCCCCGATAACGTATACCGAGTTTTTGATTCCGGCCGCTCGTATCAGCCAAAACTCAATAAGTATTACGGTCAGAGCAGCGGAAAAGTTATAGAGACCGTAACTGCGCGCGAAATAGCCTCCAGTGGGACGTAACCGATGAGCATAACCCGCAAATAACGGCAGGCTGACGCCTATCGCGAACGCCGGAATCAGCAACAGGAGGGCAGCTGCCGCTATAGAGATAAGTGCATTGGTGCCCATTGTCGGCAGATAGTTATACAGTAGTGATTCGATACCGGGTAAACAATAGGCGAAAATTACGGCGTAGAGGCCGATACACCCCTCTATCAACCACAGGCGGGCCCATAGCCTGTGGGCATGTAAGGCACCCAGACCAATCCCCAGCATAAAGGTAAGCAATACCGCTGTGCTGACCACAAACTGGTCGCCAATGATATTTCCCAGCAGACGGCCATAGAGAATTTCGTAGGAAATACCGCATAGCCCGGAAGTAAAAAGGAGAACCGTTAGCAGTACCCGCTGGGTCCTCATTGCGGGTGCCTATCCTGTGTAGGGGGCTCGCAGACACGGATAGTTGAGTCTCTATTCATTGATGAAAAGGGTCTTCAAGCCTGGGTTCCAGGAGAATTCAACGGCGGGAAAATCGTCAGACGCGACAATATCAGTATGCAGGTTCGGCGGCAGTTGATCATAGTTGAGGAATTTCGGTCGGATAATCGGGCGACCACGAGCGCTTATTCTCAACTGGCGAACAGCCGTCGCGGGCAAGTCCATTTGAAGTCCGACGCGATCCTCCAAAGGGTGCATGGCGGCAACAACGTTGTAGCCATTGGAGTAGGACTCGCTGAACAGAATGAAAGGAAAGGACGCCGCCAGGGTGCGAGCTATAATTGCGAGTTCACTACCGAACGCGTGTTGGACCAGGACACCCCCCGGTCGCAGGTGCCGCTTTGCCAAATCATAAAATTCGGTGTGAAACAGTGTAGAACCACCGGGCATGTGCGGGTCTGATACGTTTAGGGAGATGATGTCGTACTGTTGGTTCTGCCGCACCAGAAAATGACGGCCATCATCAACAGTCAGCTGAACTTTGGGATTGTTGTGATAGTTTAAGTTGTGCGGCATAAACATGTCGGCTGCGCTGACCATAGCGGGCAGTATTTCGACAGCGTCTACATGTTCTATCATTTCATAACTGGCCAGCGCGCCCGCGGTAATTCCATAACCGCTACCTATTACCAGCGCGGCTCGAGCGCCGGGGTTGAAGTGAATAGCCAGGTGCCCCTGCATTTGCTGCACGTAGTCCGTGGAGAATGCGCCGAGATGAAAAACCAGCTCTGACCGGTTATTGGTAACGCGAAGGTTCTGGTTTCGCAGTTTAGTGGCCCGAAAGACGCCATGTTCGTCCTCTACTTCCAGCAATATCTCTTCACCGGACCGCAAGCCGGCTGGATAGGTGGCAGGCAGCAACAACACGGCCCCCAGTGCCGCCATGCCGATGACACTGGCGAACACCGGTAATGGCCTTCCGCTGCGGTAGACGCTGTAGCAGGTTAGCAGCAGTAGCGCGGCCACCAGCAGCTTGAACATGCCGAACGAACCCAAATAGCTGACACCAATAAAGCCTGTACCTAGAGAGCCCACCACGATACCGAGCGCGTTGACCACATAATAGCGCGCAGTCGTCCCACCGATATTGTCGGCGCAGTGTCGGGATAGTGCGATAGCCAGCGGAAACAATATTCCCAGGAAGATCAGGGGCAGTGCCAGCAAGGCAAAGGCCTCAACGAATCGGTAGCCCAGTATCCATGTCTGTAAATCAGGCAGATTCGCCTCCAGCTCGACTTGGTTTGCTATCAGCCACCAACCCCCGGCAGCCGATACAACAACAGCGCTTGCCGACAGCGCCAGCAGGTTGCCGAATACGCGATACGGGTCGCGTGAGGGGGTGGCTACAAATCCGTTGTACAGCTTTGCCGAGAGCCAGGCTCCGACTGCCAGCAGAGTGAGTACTGTAAACATCAGTAAAGTAAATGCGTAGGTCCTGTTACCCAGGAAAAACCCGGCCATGCGCGCCCAGATTACTTCCAGCGAAAGAACCAGTGCGCCGCTCATACCGGCAATCAGTAACAGGAAGCTTTCCGGCACAGGGAGTACATCGGCGCGTGGCGTGGCACTGCGCTCTGGCGGGCAATTACTTGCCACCGGTCGCGTAACGGCAAGTAGCAGGGCACACATGAGTGCCACCGATAGATTGAGTGCCATAGCCGTATAATAGGACGATGTAATACCCAGCAGTCGAATACTCACAAAGCCGCATACTAGGGTTCCCACCGCCGCCCCGAAAGTGTTCCAGCCGTAAAACCGGCCAACTATGGAAAGGCGGCTGTCATTACGTTGGGCGATAGTAAGCACTATCGGCAGTGTGCCGCCCATCAATAGCGTCGGCGGCAGAATCATACCCACGGCAAGCAGAAAGACCAGGGTATATTTCGTGGCCCCGTCCCCCAGAAAGGCACCGATAGAGTCGGCGTTGTGATGCAATATCAGGCCCGTGGCAACTGCGGCAACTGCGATGCCCAGTTCCAGTACAACATAAGCCAAAAGCGGACGACGCAGCCGCGCAGAAAAGCGACCAAACAGCCAGGCGCCAATGGCCAGGCCAGTGAGAAATGCGGCAAATATCAGCGCGGCAGCCTGTATTGTTGAGCCGAGCATCAGTGAAAATGCCCGGGTCCACAGGATTTGATAAAACAGGCTTGCCGCACCCGATAAGAAACACGCTAGAAGTAAAATTCTATTGATCATCTTGGTCTTCGAGTACGCAGCGGAAAATGATAGCATAAGCCGTTGGCAAACTGCCGACTCCAGCAAGGCACCAACAGAGACTGTGGCTGAGTCTTGTCAATATAGTGGCTATTCAGTGAAAATTCAGATTCGACCGGGAAATACTTGAACCCCATCACATTTAGCCAACCCGCCTGAGAACACGTCGCAGTGGTTCACAATTTTCGTACTACAACTCGATCTGCAGGCTCTGAAGCGCTAGAATAGTTGCAGCGTCAAGCTAGGCGAAAGTCAAGAGCGCGCAAATGCAACACAGCCCGGTGGCGGCATTGAATCATCTTATGCAGACAAGAATCCGAAAGTTCCTGATTTTATTCACAGCCATCCTCCTCACGGCCGCTCCACTGCCTGGCCATGCCGACAAGGCCGAGGAATACTACGGTTCTGCCGTCACGTATTTTCATTCAGGCGCTTACACATCTGCCCGTATAGAACTCCAGAATGCGTTGCAGCTGCAGCGCAGGCACCTGGGGGCGCGTATGTTACTGGGGCAGGTTGAGTTGCAGCTGGGCCAGCCAGTTGCCGCCGAGGCGCAACTGCAGCTGGCGCGCGACTTTGGTGGCGATGCCGACCTGATCATGCCAGCGCTAGGCGAAGCGTGGCTGATACTGGGGAAAACTGATGACATACTGGAATACGAGGAGTATCGCGATTTCTCGAACAAAAACACTGCAATATGGAGAACCGTTCGCGGCCGCGCCTATTTGCAGCTGCAAGACTATCCCTCAGCCATCGACGAATTCAACAGTGCTCTGAAACTGGATTCCAGTCTGGCCGGAGCTGCCGCAGGTATCGGTTCCGCGCTGTTGGCGCAGGGCAAGGTGGATGAGGCAGGACTCTTTGCCGCGCAGGCGCTGGAGTTAGAGCCTGACAGCGATCACATCCTCAAACTGAGCGGTGATGTCGCGATGCACATGGGGGATGACTCCCGCGCCCTCGAATTCTACCGTCGTGCCATCGACTTAGACCGCGAGAATCTGGGAGCGCGTCAGTCGCGGGCAGCCATTTTGATTGCGCGGGAGGATTATACCGCGGCGGAGCAAGATATCGACTATATCCTGGAACGGAATCCGCAGGACGCCCGTGGGGTAATCAACAAGGCGCAACTACTGGCAAGGCAGAATAAGAACAAAGAAGCACAGCAGCTCATGGCGGAATTCAATTTTCACCTCAGCGGTATCGATGATCCCAAGCTCAAGAGCGAACTGGACTTCAAGTTGCTGCGCGGGCTCACCCTATACTTGCAGGGCTCACCGGAGCAGGCCTTACCGTACCTCAAGGATGTCAATCGCGCCTACCCGGAAAAGCGGTATATTCGGCAAATTTTGACCGATGCCTATGCCCGATCTGGTCGTTATAAAGCCGTCGTGGAAATATACGAAAACGTCAATTCAGTGGGCCAGTCCGATATTCCCTATATCTATACCTATGCTCGGGCCGCCTGGGCCCTTAATCGGTACGCGGAAGCCGAGCGCAAACTGGCGGAGTGGGCCGAACAGAACCCGACGCTGTTTTCCGAACTGTCAAAGTTGCTGGCGGTGAGCCTTTTGGGTCGGGGAAAGCACGATGAGGCCCAGGCAATTATGTTGGACGAGAAGGTACAGGAGGTTGTTACACTCAACTCGTTGCTATTGCTGGGCACCATCCAGCTCGAGCAGACAATGCTCGATGACGCTCTGGTCACTGCCAAAGAGCTGGTCAGTTCCTATGGGCAAGACGCCAAGGCGCTCAATTTCAGCTGCTTGGTCTATAAACGTCTCCAGGAGTATCAGCGGGCCCTCAAATTATGCGGCAGGGCCATCCAGGCAGATCCCCAGCACCCGGGGCCGGTGGTCAACCTGGCGCTGGTGCAGATGGAAATGGGTGATTACGAAAAGGCGATCTATGGCTTCAACGCCGTGCTAACAATGTACCCGCAGAACCAGCAGGCTCTGGGGGGGCTGGCCTATATCGCCCGTATACAGGGAAAGTGGGAAATGGCGATGCGGTTCTCGGAGAGACTCACCGCCCTCAACCCGCGGGATATAGCCTACCGTTTGCAGTTGGCCGGAGATTTGCTGCGAATGGGTCGTCCTGAAGCGGCGCTGGCGGAAGCAGACAAGGCGGAGAACATCTCGCCTTTGGACGCCAGAGCAATGAGGCTGCGCGCAGAGGCTTACAAGCAGTTGGGAGATATTGACAGCGCGGCCGCCCAGCTACGTTACATCTCCGGTGAATACGCGACTACCAACCCGGCGGCCCTGGAAGGTATTGCGCGGGAGCAACTGGCGATGGACCTGATAGAGGACGCGGAGGCAACGATCAGGCGGATTCGGGATACTACCGAGGACGAAACACTTGCCGGTGTGCTCGAGGCAGAGTCCCACTACCGAGCCGGGGATGCAGAGGGATGCATCAAGCTGTTGACACCATTTGCACAAGACACCGCATCCTCGCTGTTGGCGCGTTGTTATGTGGATAACGGGCAGCAGGCAGTCGCCGCTGAGCTCTATGACCGCCTGCTGCGGGAGCAGCCGACTGAGCAATTGGCCATCGAGCGATTCCAGATTCTGCTGCGCTCGGGACAGCGCGAGAGTGCAACCAGCGGTTTAACGGAATTTCTAGCCGAAAATCCCGACAGCCCGCGGGTGGTAAAAACGTTGGCAGACTTCGCCTCCACGTACGACCTGGGGCAGGCAGAAACCAGGTACCGTCAGTTGCTGAATAAGTGGCCGGACCACGCACCGGCGGAAGTGAACAACAACCTGGCAAACCTCATGCTGCTGCGGGGTGGAAAGGACGCGGAGGCCCTGAAACTCGCCGAATACGCCTATGCGCTCAATCCCGACAATGCCGGAATTTCGGATACCCTGGGCTGGGCGCTGGTGCGCAACGACCGCGCCGGCGACGGCTTGAAGTACCTCCGTGAAGCCTATTTTAGAGAGTCTCGCAGCACTGAAATTCGGTTTCACCTCACAGTGGCGTTGGCCGACCAGGGCCGCAGGGAGGAAGCGAACACTTATGCAGCTGGCATCGACCGGGGCCAATTGACGGCGGCACAGCTCGAGCAACTCGACGCCAGCCTGCGCCCTGCGGTCAATTAATGAACTGCGTGAGGTGCCACATTTTGTGTCAGTTTTTTTTACAACGCCAATACCTCAACGATGACGCGAAAATTTAAGTCATTGATTTTTATAGTCTAAAAAATTTGGGCGCAATTCTTGCACGTCGATAGCTGAGCATCACCGAGCCTATTGCTGGTGTAAAATAAAGGTGTACAACGGGAGCACGCTATGATTTCTCAACACAGACGTGGCAGGGTGGTGAGGCCGCGAAAATTGTTGCTTGCCACTGGCTTGTCTCTGGCCAGTGCCGTCTTTGCGGCGCAAACTCAGGCCGCCTTTACCGTCGACGGTATCCTCACAGGCGGGGTCGGTGGTGCCGAGGACCTGATGTATACCGGCAAGTACTCCGTTACTTTCCCTACCTTTGATGGCAATGATGTCGACGCCGTGGTTGATCTGGTTGGCCCCTATGACCCCAGCAGCAACGCCACGCTCTGGGTGGGTGTGGGGTCCGGGCCAGACAAATTCATCCACATGATGTTCGAGGTCTCAACCAACGTCGCCGACCTGACTTTCGGGGATAATGCGACCGAGGGTTGGGGCGACAAAAGTCCTCCCGATCTTGAGAAAGTCGCATGGAGCGAAAAATGGGCATTCGATTTCAACACTGAGGATGGCACAGTCGCGGTGCTGGTGGGCATGGGCAAGGACAAGGACAACGAGGGTGCCCAGATGTCCCAGTCATCACTTCAGTATAACGTAGACGTCTGGGCCAATGGCGATCTTGGCGCGGCACTCAACGCGGCAGGTGGTTCGGGTACTGCCGGCACAACCCCCATCCATAACGAAAAAGATAACCAGGAATTGATGCTCAACTCACCCGCCTGTGGCGACGCTGGCAGCCCCAACCCCACCAATGAAGAACAGGCTTGCTACTCTTTCATTCAAGCAAACTATGCAAATGATTGGGGAGATGGTGATGTGTACTACCAGGTCTCCCAGCGCTATGAGATAAAGTTGGCCAATCCGGACATGTTAATGGACGTCAATGACATCGCGGCCAAGATCAAGGACATGACTATGATCGCGCACCTCTCACCCCCCAAAAAGTGCGTTACCGACCCCGGAGACCTGACCTGTGATGACACCCCCAATACGGGCACTGTGCCCGGCACAGGTACTGGCCCGGGTACCGGTCCAGGTACTGGACCAGGTACTGGCCCCGGGCCGGCCGGTGCCGAGGTCGCGGAACCCGCCTCTATAAGCCTGTTGGCACTGGTTCTCACCGGTATGTACTGGCGGCGTCGCCGGGATGTCGGGAAAGTGGTAAAAGCAGCCTGAGTGGGTAGAACAGTTACTCTTCCATAAGAAAAAAAGCCTGGCACTCCCGCCGGGCTTTTTTTATATTTTGCATACTGGAAACACTGTCGATCACCACGATGTTGGTAAACAGCTTTATGCAGTTGGAGCCGAACTCAGGCGGGGCAGTTCGCGGCGCCCAGGGAGCGCACTTTACGTTGCCACTGCGCCTCGCCAGCGTAAATCCCTATTCGCGTGCGTTCGACCAGCAGGTAACCGAACACCCGCTGTATCGGTTGGTCGGGATGCAGACGGTTCCAGCGGCGGCAGTAATAAGCCGAGAGATAGGGCCAGCGCGGCTCGATCCTGCCTTCACTGAAATACTTGCGCCAACGGAAGCCGTCGAAATAGCCTGAACCGTCCTCCGGCGTGGCAAGATCTGACGGAGTGAACCGGAGTGCGACGGCATCCACCCGCCGTCCCCCCGCCAGTTCCCCGTCCACGAACAGCCAGTGCGATATCCGCCCCGGCTCCGGTGCGAACATGGTCCAGTACTGGTTGAGCAGCAAAGCCGAAGTCAGCCGGGTAAAGGACCAGGGGTAGTCGATTTCCACGTCCCGCAGCTTGGCAATGTTCAGCCACAGTACCAGCACCATCAGGAAGCCCATCGTGAGATTAGGAACCAGCGAAAGCCGGAAGGGTGGCGATCGACAGGGCAGCAGGACAGCCGTGATCCGCCCCAGCGACTCGCGGTGGTTGGCCACCCAGGCGTAACAGCACTCACCGATCGTACGCAGTGGGGGCCAGTGGAACAGCCCTGCCACGGGCCACAGCAGCCAGGAACGGCGCAGCAACACCAGCATCCCGGCCCAGCGCAGGTAGCGCTGACCATCGTGGTCTACCACCACCCAACTGTTCTCGGCTTCCAGCAGTGGGCCGATTTCGTGATGCTCTTGCGCGGGCTTGATGGGTGTGGAGTTGAGCAGCCAAAACGTGCGTAGCAACAGGCAAATTTTGCGGCAGAACTCGCAGTTCGCATCATAATAGCTGGTCACCCCCAGCCGCTCAGGTGTCGCAACTCGGGCCTTTAGCAGATCCCAGAATCGGGTGGGCACCAGTAGTAGCAGGGAGGTGATACTGAGGTAGGGGTAGATGCCTACCTCCACCAGGCTGGCGATGCCCAGGTGCAGCAATATCAAAGCCGGTACGATGACGAAGCGGATGTGCTGGTAGCACCACGGCAGTAATACCAGGATTGGCCCCCAGAGTTCGATATACCAGGTGTACCAGGTCAACCCCCGCAATGCCTCCGCGGGCAGCCACTCGGCCAGCCAGACACCCAGTGGGCTGGCGTAACTGCTGTAGTGCAAGGTCACGTGCACCGCATCGCCAGTGACCCGCCAAGCGTCGCCGGTTTTCAACAGGGCACCAAAAAAATATACCGAAAGCACCTGCAGCACCAGGGCGGCGCTGGCGAAGTTACAGATAGATGCCTGTTGAGGCGGGTGCGGGTCAAGTGCAGCGTCCACTGACCAGCGTGCGCCCAATGGCAGCAGCAATGACCAGAATAACAGGGCGAGCATCAACGTATCGCTGGATTGCAGGATAAAGTAATTGCGGTGGTTGAGGGAGGCGAGCATAAGCCAGCACAGTACGCTGACCAGTTGGGTTCGGTAACCGACGATAAGTAATACCGCCAGCAAGCCGGCGAGCAAGAACAGGCAGACCTGGAAAGCCGCTGAACCGCCAAGCAGATGTATAGAGAAACCGAATTCCTGCATCGCGGCTGCCGCGGCTTCCCGGGGCCACAGCCCATCGTCCGTGTAGTGGGCGGAGAGCGCACTTGCCCTCGTCACCAGGTCGCCGATCAGGATGAAGCCAAAACACACCCGAAACAGGGCCAGTGTGCGCAGGTCGACGCTAAAGGGCGCGACCAGATTTTGCCAGAAGCTTGATCTGTTGTTCAGGTTTGGCATCACGACATTGCAGTACAAGACACCTTAAGTCTGACACGGCAGTAGCGTCGCGAGAAGGGTAGTTGTGCAGGTTTCCATTTTAATTGATGATCTGGGCACGAACGATGGACAAGCTGACAGGCGAGAAAACTACGCTGTGCAGGTGAACCTAAGCAAATATTGAGGAGACAGCTTCTGGTGGTAAGATGTGTCTGGTCGCCTGAGCTCGGGTGCACACAGATACCGTCAGGACTGTGACTATGAAGTCTATGTTTACGAGCAGGCTGTTATGCTTGTTGCTATTGCTGGCCCCGGTAGTGGTGGCCGAAGAAAAAACGTCGCCGGTTAGTTTGTCACAGGACGAAGTTTTTCTGGTTGCCGATTTGGACAGTCAGAGTCCGGTGCGCCGTGTTGACCTCGAGATTGCCGAGGGGGCCTTTCACTGGGTGACCCGCGTCGATGTCCCATGGCTCGAAGTGGTCCCCGCCAGTGGACGTGGCTCGAAGACGCTCACACTGCGGGTGCAACCCGGGATGCTGGAACCTGGTCAATACCAGGCCAGGCTCTCTGTTCGCGTCGCGCGGTTTCCCGCGAAGGTACAGAGCCTGGCCATCAATTACACACTTCACCCGAGCAGAGGCGTCACCGTGCACAGCGGTGATGCCCAGTTGGGCGTGATCAACAATGTCCTCGAGAAACCCTTCGTGGCACAGGTGCTTGATACAGCGGGTAGGCCCCTATCAGGCGTGGAGGTCACGTTCAGGACAGAGGTGGGGCTGGCAGAACCGGCCAGTACTGTTGTTGTTTCGGACGAGCAGGGACTGGCTCAATTTCAGCCCGAGCTACTTCGATACGGTGCACTGCAGGTTAGTGCCAGCGCAGCTATTGACGCGGATTTGCCCGCGTATTTCAGCGCTGTTGTTACCGGCTGGGTATCCACTCTGGCGGGCGATGGCATTCAGGCTTATGGCGGCGACGATGGTCCCGCCAATCACGCGCATTTTAATGCGCCCTTTGGTATGGCCTTCCTCGACGGGGACTTGATCGTGGTGGACTATTTCAATCACGCCCTTCGCGGTATTGATCTCGACACAAGAACCGTTTACCCCATAGCCGGGAACGGAAAGCAGGGCTTCAATGGCGATGGTCTGCCCGCTGCGAAAGCTGTATTGAACGGCCCCTTTGGTATAGCGCTCAATCCACAGGGCGATATCATCTTCTCTGACTACTACAACAACAGAATCCGTGTGATCCAGGGAGCCACCGGCGCGGCTGTTACCATCGGCGGGAACGGTATTGCCGGCTACCGGGGTGATGGAGGTCCGGCACGCAAGGCCATGATTGATGTACCCCTGGACATAGCCGCTGACACGAAGGGTAACGTTTATCTTTCGGACTGGCATCACCACGTGGTGCGCAAGTTGGAGGCTTCATCGGGAAAAATCCACACGATTGCAGGAACGGGCGTGGCTGGCTATACCGGCGAGGGGCCAGCGGCACAGGCTGGTTTGTATACACCGTTGGGTTTAAGTTTTGATGATCAGGACAATCTTTACATCGCCGACTACGGCAATAACCGGGTGCGCAGAATTGATGCCGTTACCGGTGTTATTTCTACCGTAGCGGGAACCGGGCAACGGGGTTTCTCCGGCGATGGCGAGCTGGCGATATTTGCCCGCCTTAATAGACCTTACAACGTTTACGCTGACCACAAAGGCGGGTTGTTTGTATCCGACGCGGGCAATCATCGGGTGCGACATGTGGATCTCGTGTCAGGGGTTATTACCACAGTGGCGGGTAACGGTAACTTCGGGTTCTCCGCGGAACCCGCCCTGGCAGCCCGCACGGATTTTCAGGGGCCTTTTTCGGTCATCAGCGACGATGAACAAAACCTCTATGTCGCCGAGTATTTTGGACACCGCGTTCGCCAGATAGGCGCAGCCTACCCTGAAGTGGCACCAGCGGAAGACAGGGGAACACGTTTGTTGCGCCAGGCCCGGCAGGTGTTTGGTGCTTTGCCTCAGGAGGCTTTATCCGACAGTAATGAGTTGACACCCCAGAAAATCGACCTGGGCCGCAGACTTTTCCACGAACCGCGACTGTCGCGTGATGGCAGTATCAGTTGCAGCAGTTGTCACCCGCTTGATCGTTACGGTATGGATGGACTGCCGCTGGCGGTGGGGATTGATGATCTTATCGGTACACGCAACACACCAACGGTATTGAATGCCGCTTTACAGGATTCCCAATTCTGGGATGGTCGAGCTGCTACTGTGGAAAGTCAGGTAGGTGAGCCGCTGTTGCATCCCAGGGAAATGGCCATGCCCGATAATGAGTCGGTGGTGGCCGTGTTGCGTGGCTTGCCGTCTTACAGGCAAGCCTTTGCGGAAGCTTTTCCCACCGAGGTGGAGCCTGTGAACTTTGAGAATGTTTCCTCCGCGCTAGGTGCTTTCCAGCGCCGTCTGCTAACGCCAGGGGCCGCTCTCGATCGATATCTCGCAGGAGAGCGGGATGCGCTGTCCGCGGAGCAGTTAACGGGTCTGGAGGTATTTCTTCGCGAAGGCTGTGGCTCATGCCATGCCGGGCCACTGTTGGGAGGACAGGATATTCACCTGATTGAAGGCTACCCGAATGTCCGTGGTGGTGATCAGTTTGAATTTCGCAAACGCCTGGGTAATACCCATAAGTTCAAAGTGGCACCACTGCGAAATATCGCCCGTACAGCCCCCTATTTACACGATGGCCGTTACGCACAATTGGAAGATGCACTGGGGGAGCGCCTGCTGGCCTACATGGTGCGTGAGGCCGGGATTCGAGACACGGTAGAACTCGCCGAGGGTGAGCGGGGCGCCCTGATCGCTTTCTTGGACGCGCTGACAGGTCGTGTAGATGAAGGCTACACTCGTCTGCGGGATAACCCCTAGCCCGCCTCGCTCACCTAGATATATGGGGTTTACAGCTGCCGCACTGGCGCAGTCGGCCAACGTGGCTTACGATGCGGGCCTCAAATTGCACAGAGACTGGAAGAAAGCACCATGAAATACAGCCTGGATGGAAAGCACGTCAAATTGGAGGGTGAGGGGCACTTCATCGCTCCGAACGCCGCAGTCATCGGTAACGTGACACTGCACGAAAATAGCAGTGTATGGTTTTCCTGCGTTTTGCGCGGGGATGCTGAGCGCATCGAAGTCGGAGCCGGTAGCAATATCCAGGACGGCACCGTTCTGCATGCCGACCCGGGGTTCCCCATGGTAGTGGGCAAAAACGTTACTGTGGGTCACAACGCTATGTTGCACGGCTGTACCATTGGCGACGGTTCCCTGGTGGGCATTAACGCTGTGGTGCTCAATGGCGCAAAAGTTGGCAAAGGTTGCCTGATTGGTGCCAATGCACTGGTGACCGAGGGTATGGAGATTCCCGACGGTTCTCTGGTGCTGGGTTCGCCGGCGAAAATAAAAACACAATTGTCAGAGCAGCAGCAGATCGCGCTCACGCACAACGCTGATCATTACATGGGTAATGCAAAGCGTTTCAACGAGGGCTTGCTGGAACAGGAATGAGTGAGCCGGAGCCAAAATCGCCCTGTATATCGGTCTGCTATCTCGACGAGCATGAGATCTGCCAGGGCTGTTTTCGCAGCGCCAGTGAGATAGCCGACTGGGTGATGGTTGACGCACAGAAAAAGCGGGACATTCTCCGGCGTGCAGATGAGCGCCGCGAGGCAACCGACAACAAGCGGCCGAATTGATACCGGGTTGTTACTAACTCAGGCCGGGTATTACGACCGGTGAATCACCGACAATGCGCACCCGTACCGAACGCACCACATTCCCCTCCAGTTCCAATATTTCCAGACGGTAGCGGCCTATAGCAAGGCCCGCGTTGGCGTCCGGGAACGATTCGAGATTTTCCAGAATCAGGCCGCTGAGCGTTTTCGGCCCGTCTTTTGGCAGGTCCCAGTGCAGCGCCTTGTTGATCTCGCGGATGTTGGCGGTGCCGGAGATGATGTGGGTACCGTCACGCTGGGGGAAGATGCTGCCGGTGGCCTCGCTGAGGTTTGAAGTGAACTCGCCCACGATCTCTTCCAGAATGTCTTCCAGCGCCACCAGCCCCATCACCTCGCCGTATTCGTCAACCACGACTGCCAGACGATGTTTGTGTTTCTGGAAATTCACCAGTTGCGTATTCAGTGGTGTGCTTTCCGGAATGAAGTAGGGCGGCTCGACTTCGCGCTCCAGGGCGGCGCGGTCAAGGCCCTGTCTGTCGATCACTTTGCTGATATTGCGAAGATGCAGCACACCGGCGATTTTGTTGATGTCATCGCGCCACACCGGCACGCGGGTATGTGAACTGGTTTGGATGCAGCGCAATATTTCGTCGTCGCTGTCATCAAGGTCTATGCCATAGACCTCGCTTCTCGGCACCATGATGTCGTTCACCGACACCTCTTCCAGGGCGAGCAGGTTGAGCATCATGTTGCGTCGTTTGGCGGGAATCATCGCGCCGCTCTCCGACACGATCGTGCGCAGTTCCTCTTTCGACAAGTGGTCGCTGGCGGTTCCCTCAGGGTCTACGCCGAGTAGTCTCAGCAGCCCGTTGGTAACCCGGCCTACCAGCCATACCAGGGGATACATCACTTTCAACAGCGGCAGCAGAACCAGGCTGGCGGGGAAGGCGACACCCTCCGGGTGCAGTGCGGCTATAGTCTTGGGTGTGATTTCGGCGAAGATCAGCACCACCAGGGTCAGCGCCACTGTTGCAATAAGAATGCCGGCATCACCCCACAGGCGGATGGCGATCACTGTCGCGATCGCGGAGGCAAGTATATTGACCAGGTTGTTGCCGATCAGGATCAGGCCGATAAGCCGATCCGGACGCGCCAGCAATTTGCCAGCGCGAATGGCACCGTGGTGATTATTTTTCTGCAGGTGCTTCAATCGATAGCGATTGAGCGACATCATGCCGGTTTCCGAGCTGGAGAAGAAGGCGGAAAGAAAAATGAGCGCAGCAAGAACTGAGAAAAGTAGGCCGAGCGGGGCGTCGTTCAATGCAGGTGTGAACCTTTGGTATTCGTTGGCCGCCTATCTTGAAGAAAAACCCGCAGTAGGGCAAGGACTCTCCGCCGCCAATTCTGCGCTATTGCAGTATCAGTTCCAGCACCATTTTGGTACCGAAAAACGCCAGCACGAGCAGGCCGAAGCCGGACAAGGTGAGCCGTACTGCCGTCGTGCTGCGCCAGCCCAGCCGATAATGCCCCCACAGCAGCACAGCCAGCAGTAGCCAGGAACCCAGGGTGAGAACAGTTTTGTGTACCAGATGTTGCGCGAAGATGTCATCGAGGAAAACAAAACCGGAGAGTATTGCAACCGTCAGCAGTATCTCTCCCACCCACAGCAGTTCGAACAGCATAGTCTCCATCAGCTGCAGTGGCGGTAATATCTGAACCAGGCCGCGGGTATGGCGGTGCTTCAATTGGTGATCCTGCACGGCGAGCAGTGCTGCCTGGGCTGCGGCCAGTGTCAGCACGGCGTAGGCGAGAATGGAGCTGCCGATATGCAGCAAAATACCGGCGGGCATATCGGTGCGGATAGGGGCTGTTTCCGGGGCGTAACTGGACACCAATACCGCCAGTGCCGACAGAGGGAACAGGGCGACCAACAGGTTTTGTAGCGGGCGCCGGGACAGTGCGGCGATACAGACCAGGTTGATGACCAGGAAAATCAGCGCGGATACTTTATAGAAGCCAAGTTCCACACCGCTACTGGTAAAAATGCCCGCCCAGACCACACCGGCATGGCACAGCATTGCCGCTACTGACAGGGCGATAAAGGCGCGGTTGACCTGCTGGCGGTGCTGCAGAATATGCAATAGCTGCAGCGCCGTGGCTGCCAGATAGAACAGCGCGGCGAGTGGGGCGAGAATGGTGGCTTGCATCGGCTTGGGAGTTGGCCCTGGGTAACGTATACTTCGACCCTTTGTACCCATTTGTCCCCATCTAAGCAATAGCGACGATTTTATCCGAGAGATTTTCCATGTTTGAGAGCTTGAGTGATCGACTTTCCCAGAGTTTGCGTGGCATTTCCGGCAAGGCCCGGTTAAGTGACGAAAACATCCAGGAGACGCTGCGTGAAGTGCGTATGGCCCTGTTGGAGGCTGACGTCGCACTGCCCGTAGTAAAAGATTTCGTCGAGGCCATCAAGCAGCGCGCGCTGGGCCAGGAAGTCATGAAAAGCCTCAGCCCGGGCCAGGCTTTCCTCAAAATCGTGCAGAACGAACTTGAGGAGGTGATGGGGGCGGCCAATGAGGGCCTGAATCTGGCGACCAAGCCACCTGCGGTTATTCTCATGGCGGGCCTGCAGGGCGCGGGTAAAACAACCTCTGTGGCCAAGCTGGCCAAGCTGCTGAAGGAGCGGGACAAGAAGAAAGTGACGGTGGTGAGCGCCGACATCTACCGCCCGGCGGCTATCAAGCAGCTGGAAACGCTGGCGGCGGAAGTCGGAGCAGATTTCTTTGCCAGTGACATAAGCCAGAAGCCCACCGATATCGTGCGTGCGGCTATTGACCACGCAAAGATTCAGTTCAGTGATGTGTTGATTGTTGATACCGCCGGTCGCCTGGCCATCGACGAAGACATGATGGCGGAAATTGCCGAGTTGCACCGGGTTGCCGAACCCGTTGAAACCCTGTTCGTGGTCGACGCGATGACAGGGCAGGATGCGGCCAAAACCGCGAAGGCGTTCGACCAGGCACTGCCTCTCACCGGTGTCATCCTGACCAAGGTCGACGCCGACACTCGCGGCGGCGCGGCGCTGTCGGTGCGGGCCATCACCGGCAAGCCGATCAAGTTCCTCGGGGTGGGCGAGAAAACCGCTGCCCTGGATCCCTTCCATCCGGACCGGATGGCGTCACGTATCCTCGGTATGGGCGATGTCATGTCGCTTATCGAGGAGGTGGAGCAGAAGGTAGACAAGAAAAAAGCTGAGAGGCTGGCGCGCAAGGTCAAGAAAGGGCAGAAATTTGACCTGGAGGATTTTCGCGACCAACTGCAACAGATGAACAATATGGGTGGCATCACCAGCATGCTGGATAAGCTCCCCGGCATGGGCAATATCTCGCAGATGGCGCAGCAGAAGCTCGATGTGAAGCAATTTGCCCGCATGGAGGCGCTGATCAACTCCATGACCCCGAAAGAGCGTCGCAACCCCGAGCTCATCCAGGGCTCCCGCAAACGCCGCATCACCCAGGGCTCAGGCCTTCAGGTACAAGATCTCAACCGCTTGCTGAAGCAGCACAAGCAGATGCAGAAGATGATGAAAAAGATGAAAGGCGGTGGCATGGAGAAGATGATGCGCGGTCTTGGTGGCATGGGCGGCCCGGGTGGTCCCGGCGGCATGGGCGGGCCTCCCGGTGGTATGCCTTTCCGTTGATCCCCATAAGGGTCGGAATGCACTAAAAATTCCGTCTCCCAGGGGTTTCAAACCAGCCCCATTTTCCGTATGATACGCCACCTTTCCGGCCTAGGTGCCGGGTTTTGTCGTGGGTGATGGTGCGGTTTAGCAGCAAATCCCCTCTAAATGTCAGGAAATTACGCAAAATGGTAACAATTCGTCTTGCCCGTGGTGGTTCCAAGAAGCGCCCGTTTTATCACCTTACCGTCTCCGACAACCGCAATGCGCGCAATGGCCGGTTCATTGAGCGAGTGGGTTTCTTCAATCCGGTTGCCCGTGGCCAGGAAGAGCGCTTGCGTATTGACGCCGAGCGTGTGGCCTACTGGCAGAGCCAGGGTGCCCAGCTGTCTGAGCGTGTGGCCAAGCTGGTCAAGGATTCTGCGGCTGCCGCCTGAATCAGGTGTCTGGGGGTTTGATGACTGAGCCCTCGCAAGCTGATTTGTTGATAGTGGGTAAGATTACCGGCTGTTATGGCGTTAAGGGGTGGGTGAAAATCCATTCCTATACTGAGCCCAAAGAGAACTTTCTCGGGTTCGGGAAATGGGTGTTGCAGCGCAGAGGCGGTCTGGAACCCATCGAATTTGATGACGGGCGGGCGCAGGGCAAAGGCCTGGTAGCGCATATCGCCGGTGTAGACGATCGCAACCTGGCGGAGTCCTACCGCGGACTTGAAGTCGCGGTGCAGGCGGGTAGCCTGCCGGATCTGGAAGAGGGTAATTACTATTGGAGCCAGTTACAGGGGCTGCAGGTCTGGTGTAACGACCAGAGCGATGAGGCCACTGACGAACGCGTGTTACTGGGCTCGGTAGAGTACCTGATCGAAACCGGGGCCAATGATGTCCTGGTGGTGAAGCCCTCAGAGGGCAGTATTGATGACAGGGAGCGATTGATTCCCTATTTGCCCGGAGATGTGGTCACAAGAGTGGACCTGGCCGAGGCGGTAATAGAGGTGAACTGGTTTCTCGAAGATTGAGGAAGCAGTGGCAGAATACACGGAGTAGCGGGGCACGATGCACATAGCACTGGTGAGCCTGTTCCCCGAAATGTTTGCCGCGGTGAGTGACCACGGAGTCACAGGCCGGGCGGTCAAACAGGGCCTGGTGGCATTGAGCCACTTCAATCCGCGCGACTACACGGCGGACAGGCATCGCACGGTGGACGACCGGCCCTACGGCGGCGGCCCCGGCATGTTGATGATGATAGACCCACTGCAGCAGGCTATAGCCGCTGCGCGGGAGGCGGCAGGAGAGAACGCGAAAGTGATCTACCTGTCACCCCAGGGTAAGCAGTTTGGTCACAGCAAGGCTTTGGAACTGGCCCTGCAGCCTGGCGTAGTATTGATTGCCGGCCGTTATGAAGGCGTTGATGAACGTCTGTTGGAAGCCGAGGTAGATGAAGAACTGTCTATCGGTGATTACGTACTGAGCGGCGGCGAACTGGCCGCTATGGTCGTGATAGATGCAGTAACACGGCAGCTGCCCGGGGTACTCGGGCACGCACTGTCGGCGCAGGAGGACTCCTTCGTCGACGGCTTGCTGGATTGCCCGCACTACACCCGGCCGGAGGTGTACCAGGGCAGTGTGGTACCGGATGTATTGCTCAGCGGGAATCACGAAGAGATTCGCCGCTGGCGCCTGAAGCAGGCACTGGGTAGAACGCAGGAGCGGCGCCCGGACTTGCTGCAAGGCAGGGCGATGTCGTCCGAGGAAGAAAAGTTGTTGGCGGACTATATCCGCGAACGCACATTATCAACAGACAGATAGCTGTGAAGCTACGAACAAAATCCAACAGGAGCGCACCATGAGCACCAACAAGGTTATTTCTCAGATCGAAACTGAGCAGATGGAAAAAGAACTGGCTGAGTTCAGCCCCGGTGATACCGTGGTCGTTCAGGTGAAGGTAAAGGAAGGTGATCGTGAGCGTCTGCAGGCTTTCGAAGGTGTTTGCATCCGCAAGCGCAATCGCGCCCTGAACTCCGCTTTCACTGTCCGCAAGATTTCCCACGGTGTGGGTGTTGAGCGTACTTTCCAAACCTACAGCCCGCTGGTTGAGAGCATAGCTGTCAAACGTCGCGGCGACGTCCGCCAGGCCAAGCTCTACTACTTGCGCGAGCTGAGCGGCCGTGCTGCACGCATCAAGGAAAAGCTGTAACACCCGTTTACAGTAGTAGATTCTAAAAGCGGCCCTAGTGGCCGCTTTTTTATTGGTAGCATGGTGTCGGGTGATGTGCTGTTCCATTTCCGCGTACTGCCGGGGAAGATGCAAGGGTGTTCCTGTTACATTGTCGGCACGGGTCCGGGTATGTCCTGGCTCCATGGCCGCGCCCCTCCGGGGTGCCCTCAGTCGGTTGGGAGCCTTAAAGCGCTTCGCTGTCTCCCGCCACTCCTTCGGCGCTGTCCTTTAATATTCCGCCAGGACATACCCGAACCCCCGCTCTCGACCGGAATGGAACGTCACAGTCCCTGAGACTATGCGATCAACTTTTCTTACCCGAGGCGCGTTCGTGATAGTGTACCGGCATGCCAAGTGACCTCCCCGAACATCCCGAAATCGAACGCTACATCGACGCCATGTGGATGGAGAAGGGGCTAAGCGATAACAGCCTTTCGTCGTACCGGTGCGACCTCAAGCAATTTAATCAATGGCTGATGAAAAACAGGGATAGCACCATTGTCGGGGCTGACCGCTCATCGCTGCAGGCGTATCTGGGGGCGCGCCTGGAGCAGGGGCAATCGCCGCGCACCACCGCCCGTTTTATGTCCTGTGCCCGGGGTTTTTATCATTACCTGCTGCGCGAGGGCAGGCTGACGGTTGATCCCACCCTCGATGTGGACAGCCCCAAGCTAGGCCGGCCCCTGCCCAAGTCCCTGTCGGAGAAGGACGTCGACAAGCTGCTGCAGGCGCCCGATCTGGATATTGCGCTGGAATTTCGCGATCGCACTATGCTGGAACTGCTCTATGCCTGTGGCCTGCGAGTGACGGAGCTAACCAGTCTGCAATTGACCCAGGTCAGCCTGAATCAGGGGGTGGTGCGGGTTTTCGGCAAGGGCAGCAAGGAGAGACTGGTGCCTATGGGGGAAGAGGCGCAGCTGTGGCTGCAGCGGTATATGGCGGGACCGCGGGCCGAATTACTCAAGGGTCTTCCCTGTGATGAGATGTTTCCCAGCCGTCGCGGGCGTCAAATGACTCGCCAGACCTTCTGGTATCGTATTAAAATCTACGCCCGGCGGGCAGATATCCGCAGCGAGCTGTCGCCACACACTCTGCGCCATGCCTTTGCAACCCATTTGCTCAATCACGGTGCGGATTTACGCGTGGTCCAATTGCTGCTCGGTCACAGTGACCTTAGCACCACCCAGATCTACACGCATGTCGCCAAGCAGCGCATGCAGGAATTGCACGCCCAGCACCACCCGCGGGGGTGAGGAACTAAAGCGATGGTCGCCGTTCCAAGGTACACCAGACCGGGTGTTGTCCGGTTTGGTTAACAGGGTGTTATACGCCCGTAAAACTAGAGGAAACAGAATGATTTACCCGATTTTTCGCACAGCCACAGTTTTAGTGATGACCGCGTTTACTTCATTGGCGGTTGCAGGCCAGGCCGTCGACAAGGCGATAGTCGATCAGCTGCGAACTGTGCTGGCCAACCCCCAGATGGGTTTGGAAGTGGGCACGGTGGAGGAGAGCCCGATTCCCGGGCTGTATGCCGTGGAGTACACCACGGGCCCGGTGGTGTATGCCAATGCCAGCGGCGAGTACATGATTCTTGGTGACCTGTATTCGGTAAATGAGACAGGCTATACCAATCTCACCGCCAAGCGGCGTGACGGTGAGCGGCTGGAGGCGCTGGCAAAGGTTGATGAGACGGACATGATCATTTTTTCTCCCGAGGGAGAGCCCAAGGGGCATATCACGGTCTTTACCGATACCACCTGTTTTTACTGCCAGAAGTTGCACAAAGAGGTGCCTGAACTTAACAAGCGTGGGATTGAAGTGCGCTATCTCGCCTATCCCCGTTCTGGCATCGGTTCTCCCGGCTACAACCAGATGGTCACCGCCTGGTGCGCCAGCGACCGGCAGACCATCATGACCAAGCTGCAGAGCAAGCAGTCGGTCCCGGAACAGGTGTGTGAAGGCAATCCGGTAGCATCACAGTACGCGCTGGGGCAGCAACTCGGTGTACAGGGCACGCCCGCCTTGATTACCGACGACGGCACGCTAATTCCTGGCTATCAATCAGCGGATGATCTCATGGTGACCCTGGGGCTGAACTAAGCCCCGGCAGAGCCTTCACAGTATTATTCCCCAGGCCCCATGGTGCGTTGACAGCATGGGGCTGACTCAGTACTGTTTCACCCCTTTTTCATCATCACCGCCCTTGAGGGCCTAAGCAGAGTTTTAAGTCGTGGACGAAAAGTTTCAGCGCATCGAGCGCCTGCCACCCTATGTTTTCAATATTATCGGCGAACTGAAGCAGCAGGCACGAGCGGCCGGCGAGGATATTATTGACTTTGGCATGGGCAATCCGGACCAGCCGACGCCCGACCACATCGTCGACAAGATGGTGGAGACGGCGCGCCGTGGCGATACCCACCGCTATTCCCAGTCCAAGGGTATTCCGCGACTGCGGCGCGCCATCTGCGGTTGGTACAAGCAACGTTTTGACGTAGACCTTGATCCTGCCACGGAAGCTATTGTTACCCTGGGCTCCAAGGAGGGTCTTGCTCACCTGGCGCTGGCGACTACCGGCCCGGGCGATGCAATACTGGTACCCAACCCATCCTATCCCATTCATCCCTATGGTTTTGTGATATCCGGTGCGGATATTCGCCATGTCCCCATAGGTGCGGATGAAAACGAATTTTTTGTGGAGCTTGAGAAGGCGATCCACACCAGTTGGCCGCGGCCCAAAATGCTGGTATTGAACTTCCCCTCAAACCCCACTGCCGACTGCGTGGAACTCGAATTCTATGAGCGGGTTATCGCTATTGCCCGGGAGCATTCCATATGGGTAGTGCAGGACCTGGCATACGCGGATCTTTGTTACGACGGTTACGTCGCACCGTCAATACTGCAGGTGGAGGGTGCGAAGGATGTAGCAGTTGAGTTCTACAGCATGTCAAAAAGCTACAATATGCCCGGCTGGCGTGTCGGCTTCTGTTGTGGCAACAAGACACTGGTAGGCGCGCTCGCGCGGATCAAGTCCTACCTCGATTACGGTATGTTTACACCGATACAGGTTGCCGCGATTGCGGCGCTGGAAGGTGATCAGAGTTGCGTCAAGGAAATCTGCGCCATGTATCAGTCCCGCCGCGACGTGCTTTGCAGTGGGCTGAATGCCGCAGGCTGGCCAGTGCGGATCCCGAGGGCAACCATGTTTGTGTGGGCGAAGATCCCCGAATACTATCGCGAGATGGGCTCCATTGAGTTCAGCAAGAAATTGCTCACGGAGGCCAAGGTGGCCGTGTCTCCCGGTATCGGCTTTGGCGAGTTCGGTGAAGGTTTTGTACGCTTTGGCCTTATCGAGAACGAGCACCGCACACGGCAGGCGATTCGCAGTATCAAACGGATGATCAAGAACGACGGCTTTGCCTGAAGGGCGCAGTTGTAACGAACGTGACAAGTAGACGGAACCTATGAGTACTAAACCAATCACTATCGGCATTTGCGGCCTGGGCACTGTGGGCTGTGGAACCTTCCGCGTGTTGCAGGACAACGCGGGGATCATTGCCGCCCGCGCTCAGGCGCCGCTGCAAGTTGTGCACGTGGGTGTTCGCCATGATAATCACGGTTGCGAGTTGGGCGATGCCCGCGTCAGCCGCGATATATTTGACGTTGCCCGGGACCCGGCTGTGGATATTCTGGTGGAGCTTATCGGCGGCACCACGGTGGCCAGGGAGCTGGTAGAAACCGCCATTCGCAGTGGCAAGCACGTGGTGACTGCCAACAAGGCGCTGATTGCCGAATTTGGTAATGAAATTTTTGCCCTGGCCGATGAGCATGGTGTAGAGGTGCGTTTCGAGGCCGCAGTGGCCGGTGGAATCCCCATCATCAAGGCGTTGCGCGAGGGCCTGGCGGGCAACCGTATCGAGTGGCTGGCTGGTATTATCAATGGCACCGGCAATTTCATCCTGACCGAGATGCGCGACCGCGGCCGGGAGTTTGCCGATGTGTTGGCTGACGCGCAGGCGCTGGGTTATGCCGAGGCAGATCCCACTTTTGATATCGAGGGTATAGACGCGGCCCACAAGCTGGTTATTCTAGCCTCCATTGCCTTTGGTATTCCTCTGCAGTTCGAGTCCGTATACACCGAGGGTATTACTCAGCTCACCACCCGGGATGTGGAACTGGCCCAGGAACTGGGTTACGTCATCAAGCACCTGGGTATCGCCAAGCAAAATGGCGACGGTGTGGAGTTGCGTGTTCACCCCACCCTGATACCGAATGATTTACTGCTGGCGGATGTTGATGGCGTCAAAAATGCGATTCTCGTAGAGGGAGATGCGGTCGGTTCCACGCTTTACTATGGCGCAGGCGCAGGCGCGGCACCAACAGCCTCTGCGGTGGTGTCTGATCTGGTGGACCTCGCCCGGGACCTCGGAGTGGGCCAGACCTGCCGGGTGCCGCCACTGGGTTTTGCCCGCAGCACCCTGCGCGACCTGCCCGTTGTGCCGATGGACCGTGTGGTCACGCCCTGGTATCTGCGGATGGAAGTGGTGGACAAGCCCGGCGTCCTGTCGCAGGTGGCGAGTATCTTCAGCGAGCAGGGCATTAGCATAGAGGCGCTGATCCAGAAGGCACCCGCAGAGGGTGAAACCCGAGTGCAACTTATCGTGGTAACCAACAAGGCGATTCAGGGCAATGTGGACAAAGCTGTAGCAGATATCGAAGCGCTGGATTCCATTGCAGGTAAAGTCACCCGTATCCGGGTGGAAGAATTGGACGGATAACGATGAAATACATCAGCACCCGAGGACAGGCACCGGCATTGAATTTCGAGCAGGTACTGCTTACCGGCCTGGCCGCCGATGGTGGCCTGTATGTGCCGGAGACGCTACCCAGGTTCAGTCCCGAAGACATTGCGGCCATGGCGTCGCTGGATTACCCGCAGCTGGCGCTGAAAATAATCAGTCCCTTTGTGGATGACTGTATTCCCGACGCGGACCTCAAGGCGATCATCGATGAGACCTATACCGAGTTTCGCCACACCGCGGTAGCGCCCATGGTGCAGCTCGCAGCCAATCAGTGGGTGCTGGAACTGTTCCACGGCCCAACGCTGGCGTTCAAGGATTTTGCGCTGCAATTGCTGGGGCGTCTGCTGGATTATATGCTGGAGCGCAAACACCAGAAAGTGGTGATTATGGGCGCTACCTCCGGCGACACAGGCTCCGCCGCTATCGAGGGCTGCAAGCGCTGCAAGAATATTGATATCTATATTCTGCATCCCCACAACCGGGTGTCGGATGTTCAACGTAAACAGATGACTACCGTACAGGGCGACACGATCCACAACCTGGCGGTGGAAGGTAACTTTGACGACTGCCAGGCCATGGTCAAGGCCAGTTTTGGCGATCGCAGTTTCCTGCCTGCCGACCGCAGCCTGGTGGCGGTAAACTCCATCAACTGGGCGCGCATCATGGCCCAGATTGTGTATTACTTTTATGCGGCGGTAGCACTGGGTGCACCGCAGCGCCCCATTGCGTTCTCAGTACCCACCGGAAATTTTGGCGATATTTTTGCCGGCTATCTCGCCCGCCAGATGGGCTTGCCGATAGAGCGCCTGATTATTGCCACCAATACCAATGACGTGCTGCATCGGGTGATGACCTCCAGTACCTACGGACGCCAGCCCTTGATCCACACGATGTCTCCGAGTATGGATATCAGCGTGTCCAGCAATTTTGAACGCCTGTTGTTCGACCTCTACGATCGCGACGGGACTGCCCTCGCCGACCTGATGCAGCGCTTTGACAAGGGTGATATCAGCTTCAGCGAAACCGCTATGAGCAGAGCCCGGGAGTTGTTCAGCAGTCATTGCGTTTCGGAGGCGGCCACCTGCGAGCAGATTGCCAGCACCTGGCGCGAGTGTGAATACCTGCTCGATCCACACAGCGCTATTGGTGTCGCGGCAGCGCTGGCGGCGGCTGTGCCGGCGTCGGTACCCGTGGTGACGCTGGCAACAGCACACCCCGCCAAATTTCCCGATGCCATAAAAGCGGCCGGGCTGGAGCAAACGGTAGAATTACCACTGCACCTCAAGGATTTATTCGAGCGCCCGGAGCGCTTCGAAGTTCTTCCGAACGACCTCAAGACGGTACAGGCCTATATGGCAAACAGCATCAGCGCCTGACCCCTGTGCAGAAACTGATTCGCCGGCGTCAGATCAACTCCGATAAGCCGCTGCGCGATGATAAAATTCACCCTCTGCTGGCGCGGGTTTACGCGTCGCGTGGTGCCGGCGCGGAGGAACTCGATCTGGGGCTGGCGCGGCTATTACCCCCAGCCCAACTGCACAATGCAGACCGCGCGGCCACGCTACTGGCCGATGCCATAGCGGCGGATCTCAAACTGCTGATTGTGGGCGATTTTGACGCCGATGGCGCCACCAGCACGGCGCTGGCATTGACGGTGCTGAGACAATTTGGTGCCCAACACGTTGATTACCTGGTGCCCAATCGCTTTGATTATGGCTACGGGCTCACCCCGGAAATTGTTGAACTGGCGGCCACCCGGCAACCCGACCTGATCATCACCGTGGACAACGGCATCTCCAGTATTGACGGTGTCGCAGCGGCCAGGGAGCGCGGCATTACCACACTCATTACCGACCACCACCTGGCCGGCCGCGAGTTGCCAGAGGCCGATGTGATCGTCAACCCCAATCAGCCTGGCTGCGGCTTCCCCAGTAAAAACCTTGCGGGTGTGGGCGTCATTTTCTACGTGATGCTGGCCCTCAGGGCGGAGCTGCGCAAGCGCGGCTGGTTTGAGCAGCGACCGGAACCGAATCTGGCGCATTACACCGACCTTGTGGCACTGGGCACCGTCGCCGATGTTGTCCCGCTGGACCACAACAACCGCATTCTGGTGGCCGCCGGCTTGCAGCGCATCCAGGCCGGTCTGGCCCGCCCGGGCATTCGCGCCTTGCTGGAAGTGGCATCCAGGGACTCTCGCTCGGTGGTGGCGTCGGATCTTGGTTTTGCCGTTGGCCCCCGAATCAACGCCGCCGGCCGGCTGGACGATATGTCCATCGGCATCGAATGCCTGCTCAGCGAAGACTCCGGCAGGGCAGCCACTCTGGCGATGCAATTGCACCAGCTCAATCAGGATCGCCGGATTATCGAGGGCGATATGCAGGCGGAAGCCCTGCGGGAACTGGCCGGACTGGAACTGGCGGAGGAGGGTGACCCTCCGGTCGCCATGACCCTGTACCAACCCGGCTGGCACCAGGGTGTTATCGGCATTCTGGCGTCTCGCATAAAAGATAGACTGCATCGCCCCACCATCGCTTTCGCCGACGGCGATGCCGGCCAGATAAAGGGCTCCGCCCGTTCCATCCCCGGCATTCATATTCGCGATATCCTCGACGCGGTAGCCGTGCGACACCCGGGCCTGATAAGCAAATTCGGTGGCCACGCCATGGCCGCCGGCCTCAGCCTGGCACAACAAGACTACCCGCGCTTTGCCACTGCCTTCGTAGCAGAGGTGCAGCGACACGCCGCCGATGTCGAGCTGCAGGCGGTGATCGATTCCGATGGCGAGTTGGCTGAAGACGAATTCCAGCTGGACCTGGCAACCGCCCTGCGCTTCGCCGGCCCCTGGGGCCAGCATTTCCCCGAGCCCATTTTCGACGGCATCTTCCAGCTTGTCAGCCAGCGGCTGGTGGGCGAAAAACACCTGAAAATGACACTCTTTCCCGCCAACGGTTCGGTACTCCTCGATGCCATCGCGTTCAATGTCGATCTCGATATCTGGCCGGACCCCGCCATAGAGCATGTTGAGATTGCATATCGTCTCGACGTTAACGAATTTCGCGGACAGCGGTCGGTGCAACTGGTTGTGGAACACATTATTCCGGTTTGACCAACACCAGGAGATTTCTTGTGCGTACATTGGTCAGTGGACACGGCGTGTCCAGACAGGACCGCCCGGCTGACCGGTGCGCTTGTTCACGAACGGCACTGTGAGGGAGTAAAGCCTTCTAGCAGATATAGAGAAAACCTGCTTGACCTTCCAGTCACTGTAAGGTTTACATTAGCGCCATACGGTAACAGGAGGTGCTTATGAACATCTCGGAAGCAGCAAAAGGAAGCGGGTTGAGCGCCAAGACCATCCGCTATTACGAAGAAATCGCACTGATCGCACCGGCGAGCCGGGGCGGCAACGGATATCGGCAGTATGACCAGAAAGCCGTGAAGGAACTGCGTTTTCTGGCGCATGCCCGAGAAGTCGGTTTTGACCTGGACGAAAGCAAACAACTGTTGGATTTGTCGCGCAACCCGGAACGCCAGAGTGGGCATGCGCGGGATCTGGTGATGGAAAAGAGCCGGAAATTGCAGGCGCGTATAGCGCAGCTGGTGGCCATGCAGAAACAACTGTTGGAAATGGCGAGCCGCTGCCGGGGCGATGAAGGACCGGAATGCGCCATCCTCGAAGACCTCGCGGCGGTGGAGCGATGAGCCCCCGGGAGGCCTCGGCTATGACGGGAGCTGAGCTGTGAAAAAGCAGATGGTGTCTGAAGGCGCCGCTTCCCACGATTGTTGCGCGGCGCCTGCGGCAAGCGCACCGAGTTGCCATGATGAGGCCAGCGCAGCGCAAGACAGCTGCTGTGAAACGCCGGTACAGCGCGACTACTTTCTCTGGATTTGTGTTCTTGTCGTCGCGGCGGCCTACCCGGTGGGCGCCTTCTTCATGCCGCACGACCATGAATCCTTTATCGGTATTTTCACCGGGGGTATCGTCGAACTGTTCAACCAGATGTGGTGGGGCATCGTTATCGGCGTGATCTTCGTCGGCATCATCGGCCGCGTACCGCGGGACCTGGTAATGGGCATGCTGGGCCGCGACGGTGGCCTGCGGGGTATGTTTCGCGCCACGCTGGCGGGTGTATTCCTCGACTTGTGCAGCCACGGCATCCTGGCTGTGGGAATGAAACTGTACGAACGTGGCGCCAGTGTCGGCCAGGTGATGGCCTTCCTGTTGGCCAGCCCCTGGAACTCCTTCTCCCTGACCCTGATCCTGTTTGGCCTTATAGGCGTCAGCTGGACCCTGTTATTTATCCTGATATCCCTGATTATCGGCATTATTACAGGCCTGATCTTCGATGCCCTGGTGCGCCGTGGTGACTTGCCGGCCAATCCGTTTCAGGCTGAACTCGGGGAAGCCCGACCGCTGGGCGTATTGTGGCGAGAATTTCGTCAAACCATCACTTTCTCCGCAGCGGGCAGTATGGAAATTCTGCGCGAGGGATTCGCCGGTGCCAGAATTGTCATCCGCTGGTCCATGTTCGGCCTGATACTGGCGGGCCTGATACGGGCTTTCATGCCGGAGGATGCCTTCGCCACCTGGTTTGGCGCCACCATGGGTGGCCTCTGGCTCACCCTGCTGGCCACGACCGTCATAGAGGTTTGTTCCGAGGGCTCCACGCCCATCGCCGCCGACCTGATGAACAGGGCGGCCGCCCCGGGCAACAGCTTTACCTTCCTGATGGCCGGCGTGGCAACTGACTACACGGAGATCATGTCCATCCGCGATACCACCAAATCCTGGAAGATTGCGCTGTTTTTGCCTCTGATAACCGTCCCGCAGATCATGCTTATTGGTGCCGTTTTGAACCAGTTTTGATGGTGTAAGTGAATTGTTAATTATCCCGCCGCCGTGCGCGACTGTCTTTGCCCCCTTTGGTTGGAACCCCACGCCCTCTGGCGGCAAAGACAGTTGCGCATGGGTACTCCTGAGTACGCTGCGAATACGGGTTGCGGGTCATGTGCCCGCAACCAGGATAAGTAACGTCATTGATCTATCCGGAATCACAATTCAAATCCAGCCGCAATATTGTTAAGATGCGCGCCTTCAAACGTAACTGGTTCACCCCATGCTCGAGATCAACCCGCTGGTACAAACACTGAAAGACATCGAGGCCCGTACCGACGTGCTTAGGGGGTATCTTTGACTACGACCACAGCAAGGAGCGCCTCGCTGAAGTAGAGCTCGAGCTGGCAGAGCCCAGCGTGTGGGAGGACCCCGATCGCGCCCAGGAACTGGGGCGTGAACGTGCAGCCCTGGAGGGCGTGGTTCACACCATAGACAAGCTGGATACCGGCTCCGTCGATGCCAGTGACCTGCTGGAACTGGCCGCCGCAGAGGATGACGAGGAGACCGTCGCCGAAGTCGAAAAGGAAATCGCCGGTCTGGTGGCGTTACTGGAGCAAATGGAGTTTCGCCGCATGTTCAGCGGCGAGATGGACATTAACAGCGCCTACCTGGACATCCAGTCCGGCTCCGGTGGCACCGAAGCCCAGGATTGGGCCGAGATACTGCTGCGCATGTACCTGCGCTGGGGTGAGGCCCACGATTTCAAAACCTCGCTGATTGAAGTTTCCGCCGGGGATGTGGCGGGTATCAAGAGCGCTACCATCCACTTTGAAGGCGAATATGCCTTTGGTTGGCTGCGTACCGAAACCGGCGTACATCGCCTGGTACGCAAATCGCCTTTTGATTCCGGCAACCGTCGCCATACCTCATTTGCCTCGGTGTTTGTTTCACCCGAGATCGATGACAATATCGAGATCGATATCAACCCCGCGGATTTGCGAACAGATACCTACCGGGCCAGTGGCGCCGGTGGCCAGCACGTTAACAAGACCGATTCCGCGGTGCGTATCACCCACAACCCCAGCGGTGTGGTAGTGCAGTGCCAGACTGAGCGTTCCCAGCACCAGAACCGGGACAACGCCATGAAACTGTTGCGGGCGAAGCTGTACGAGCTGGAAATCCAGAAGCGCAATGTAGAAAAGCAGGCGATGGAAGACGGCAAGGCGGATATCGGCTGGGGCAGCCAGATCCGATCCTATGTGCTGGATCAGTCCCGCATCAAGGACCTGCGCACCAATGTGGAAACGAGCAACACCCAGGCCGTGTTGGACGGCAGCATAGACCAGTTTATCGAGGCCTCGCTGAAGAGCGGGCTGTAAGCGAGAGATTACATGAGCGAGCAGCATCAAGATCCCCAGGAAGAGAACAAACTCATCGCTGAACGGCGTGGCAAGCTGGCGCAGTTGCGGGAGCAGGGCAATGCCTTTCCCAACGACTTTCGCCGCACTGCCATGGCGGATGAACTGCAGCGGGAATACGGCGATTCTTCCAAGGAAGATCTGGAGCAGGCTGACAAGGTTTACTCCGTGGCCGGACGGCTGATTCGCAATCGCGGCGCCTTTCTACTGATTCAGGACAGCGCGGCCCAGATTCAGCTCTACATTGATCGCAAGGGGCTGGATGAGGACACCCTGGCGGCAATAAAGAGCTGGGACCTGGGCGATATCGTGGCCGCCACCGGCCCCATTAACAAGTCCGGGAAGGGTGACCTGTACATCAATATGCGGGAGGCGCGCCTGTTGACCAAGGCATTGCGACCGTTGCCCGACAAATACCACGGTCTGTCGGACCAGGAGCTGCGTTACCGGCAGCGCTATGTGGATCTGATCGTCAATTCCGAGTCGCGGGATGTTTTTCGCACCCGTTCGGAAATTATCAGCTTTATTCGTGACTACATGAGCGCGGCGGGTTTCATGGAAGTGGAGACACCCATGATGCAGGTGACCCCCGGGGGCGCTGCTGCCAAGCCTTTTGTCACGCACCACAACGCCCTGGACCAGGACATGTACCTGCGCATAGCGCCGGAGCTGTACCTCAAGAGGCTGGTGGTAGGCGGTTTTGAGCGGGTATTTGAGATCAACCGCAGTTTCCGCAACGAGGGGCTTTCCACGCGGCACAATCCCGAGTTCACCATGTTGGAGTACTACTGGGCCTATGCCGATTATCGCGAGGCTATGGATCTCACGGAGGATATGCTGCGCAAGTTGACCCTGAAAGTGCTGGGCAGTACGACGGTTGAGTACCAGGGTTCCAGTTACGATTTTTCCAAACCCTTCAGGCGCATCACCGTGTTCGATTCCATCCTGGCGTACAATGAGGATATCAGCGCGGCGCAACTGGCGGATGAAGCGTCCGCCCGCGGCATTGCCACAAGCCTGGGTATTCCACTCAAGGACAGTTGGGGGCTGGGCAAGGTGCAAATCGAGATTTTCGAAAAAACGGTCGAGCATTTGCTGGATCAGCCCACGTTCATCACCGCCTATCCGACCGAGGTCTCCCCCCTGGCCCGGCGCAGTGATGATGACGCATTTGTGACGGACCGTTTCGAGTTTTTTGTTGGCGGGCGGGAACTGGCTAACGGTTTTTCCGAGCTCAACGATGCCGAGGATCAGGCCCAGCGGTTTCTCGATCAAGTTGCCGAAAAAGACGCCGGCGACGAAGAGGCGATGCACTACGACCACGATTATATTCGTGCCCTGGAGTACGGGATGCCTCCCACCGCTGGGGAGGGTATAGGCATCGATCGTCTGGTGATGCTGCTCACAGACTCACCTTCGATTCGCGATGTGCTCTTGTTCCCACATATGAGACCAGAGTAGCCGTGGGAGCTTCTCGCCCCGCGATAACTGGGCTAAACTGGCGGTACTACCGCGATGATATGAGATCCGCCCCCTGATGCTTCCGCACAGACTGGTAGCCGTACCTTTTGCCCTGACATTACTGTTACAGGCATGCAGCACCGCGCCTGTACAGACCAGCGTATCTGCTGAGCCTGCGACCGCGACACCCGCAGAAACCCAATCTGCGAAAGTGCCCGAGCTGAAGCTTAATTTACCACAGCAGGCCAGTTGCGATTGCACCCCGGTGGAAGCCGCTGATTATACTTTCCTGGAAAAGGGCTACCGGGCGCTACTGAACGGTGATTACGGGGTCGCGATGGAGTATTTCCTGCGTTACCAGCGGCTGGAATCATCGCCGCGGGCGCAATTGGAGTCAGGCATTGCTATCACTTACGTGCAAATGCTGCCACGCAGTTCCTTTTATAACCCACAGGTGGCTCGCAGTGCTTTCAGCGTGTTGCGCAATCAAAACGCCAAGGAACTGAAGGTGCATGACTACACGCGTTTGATGCGTCAGTCGCTGATTAATTTTGTGGAGCTGCAGGACGAGATAAACAAGCTCAAAACCAGCAATGCCAGCTTGCAGGAAAACCTTAAAAAGCGCGAGGACGCCCTCAAGCGGCTGCGTGACCTGACGCTGAGCCAATAGGTAGCAGCACCGTAAACGTAGAACCCTTACCCGCATTGCTTTTAAGCCGTATCGTCCCACCCATCAATTCACAGTAGTCCCGACAAATCGCCAGGCCCAGGCCGGTGCCGCCATAACTTGCGCTGGTAGACGCCTCGGCCTGTACAAAGGCATCGAAGATCCGGCCCTGCTGGGCGGGGGTCATACCGATACCGGTATCCTGAACGGTGATCTCCAGATGGTCGTGCTGGGATTGCTGCCCTGTCGCCTCTAATACCCTGGCGCTGACAGTAATGGCTCCGCCATGAGTGAATTTGCTGGCATTACTGAGTAGATTAGTAAAGATTTGCCTGAATTTGGCAGCGTCGCTGTGCATGCAGGGCAGCTCACCGAAGTCGGTTACCACCAGTTCATTAGCGTTATCGCGCAACAGTGGCGCCAACGAATCGCAGGCCTGGTGCATAATCTCGCCGGGATTGAAGTCCTCCTTGTGCAGGCCCATCTTGCCGGTTTCTATTTTCGACAGGTCGAGGATATCGTTTATCAAGGCCAGCAGCTGCCGGCCCGACAGAGTGATTTTTTCCAGGTCGCGCTGGAACTGGCCGCGATCAACCTGTTGATCATCTGCCAGTTCGTCGTGCAACATTTCGCTGTAGCCGATGATGCCGTTCAAGGGCGTGCGCAGTTCATGGCTGACGTTGGCCAGGAACATGCTTTTGGCGGCGTTTGCCTCATCGGCGGAATCCCGGGCACTGCTCACCAGTTCCATGGCGTTGCGCAGTTTGTCAGACATGTCGTTGAAGGCCTCGGCCAGATCTCCCAGTTCGCCTGAATCGTCGATATTCTCTATGCGGTAATCGAGGTCACCACTGCCAATTTGCTGCGTGCCGGTTTTCAGGCGTTTCAGGGACCTGTTGGTGTAGCGCACCAGGAAAAACCCCAGGGTCGCCGTGAGTAGAATGGAGGCGAAAAACCCGATAACAGTAATACGATCAGTAAGCGCGATGGTGCGGTCAATGATGTTGGCGCGCTGAACTGCGATGAAAGCCTGGCGCTGTTCGAGTTCTTTCAGGCGCTGACTGGCTTCCAGGTAGGGCAGCGGGTCATCCATGTCTGCCTTGTAATCCGGGTCGTTGTAGCGACGATAAAAGTCCAGCCAGCCGGCCAGCAGGATGGCGCTGCTCTGCTGTAGCTTCTGGTAATGCGCCTGGGTCACCTCGTGGCTCAATTTGCCGAGCATGGCGATCTTGTTGCCGATGTCCTCAAGCTGCCCTTCGGCCTGTATGAGTTCCTCGCCATCGAGTTGATCCTCTGTGGTCTCGCGCAGCGTGGAAAGTACCAGGATCTGTTGGCGCTGGTCGTTCAGCAGTTGTTCAACCTCAGTGGATAACTGGGCCGCGGTGACTGAGTTTCGATAGGCGATCATACTTTCGTTACGTGCGTAGCTGCCCCAGAAGTGGGTGCCCACATTGACCGCGTACAGAATCAGTATGGTAACGAGCGAGAGGGTGAGTCGGCGGCGTAAACTCATTTAGCGCTGAGCACCTTGTGCCGCGAGCGTCTTGATCTTGTCCAGCAGTTCCGGGAAATCGACCGGTTTGGTGGCGTAGTCATCGCAGCCTGCATCCATTGCCTTGAGGCGGTCTTTCTCCAACGCATGTGCGGTGAGGGCGATGATGGGAATATGCTTGATACGGTCATCCTGGCGCGCCATGCGACACGCAGTCCAGCCGTCCAGCACCGGCAGGCTCATGTCCATCAGCACCACGGCGGGTAACTCGCTGGTCATGAGATCCAGGGCCTGTTGCCCGTCACAGGCAGTAAGCACCTCAAACCCGGCGCGTTTCAGACGCCGTGCAAGCATATCGCGGTTCAGCTCGTTATCTTCCACCAACAGTACGGGGCGCGCGACAGTCATAGCCCTGATCCTCGTCGCCGCGCCGGGGTGCCCATCACGTCAAGGGTCATGTGGATACTCCGAGAATCTGGTGGACCAGAATGGATTGATCGATCCCCTTAACATTAATCTCCTGGCTGGCACCTATACTGAAGTCACCGTTGAGGCTGCAGACAGTGCTGTCCGAGGCGAGGATTTCGCCACCGGCTGTCCTGTCCTCTATACGTGAAGTGACATTCATCGGGTGGCCCACGAAACCGTACTTGCTGCGTCGCTCGGAGCCAATATTACCGGCGATGACATCACCGGTGTTCAGGGCGATACCGGTGAGAATTTCCGGCAGGCCTTCGGCCCGGTTCTGGGCATTGATAGCCTCCATGGCAGACTGCATGGCAAGCGCACAATTGACGGCCCGGTCGGCGTCGTCGTCGCGGTGCTGTGGCGCGCCAAACACCGCCAGGATGGCATCGCCGATAAATTCATCAATTGTGCCCTGGTGTTCCATGATGATATCGGTCATGGCGCCCAGATAGCGGTTGAGCAGGGTGACAACCTGTGCCGGAGCCAGGTGCTCGCTGATAGTGGTGAAAGCGCGAATGTCAGACATCAGGATGGTCACTCGCCGCAGGTCACCGCCCAATTCCAGGCCCTCGGGGCGCTCCAGGATGTCGGTGACAATCTCGTCGGATAAATAGCGGCCAAAGGTCGCGCGTATAAATTTCTCGTTGCGTTCCAGCTGTTGCCGGTATTGTTCTTCGCGATCATGCCAGCGTTTGCGCTCTATTCCCGCCTTGATGCGTGCCTGTAGCAGCACTGGATTGAATGGCTTGAACAGGTAATCGTCCGCCCCTGCTTCGATGCACTCGATGATGCCGTCCATATCCTGGCTGCCGGATATCACGATAACCGGAGTGGCCCGCCATTCCGGGTGCTCTTTGATACGTCGCAGTACCTCGCGGCCATCCATATCGGGCATAACCAGGTCCAGCAATACCACGTCTACGTCGGCTTCTGCCAGTGTGGCCAGCGCTTCCTGTCCGCTGGCCGCAGTGACCACAATATGGCCACTACGGGACAGGTAGCGCGCCACCAACTCCCTGTTTTCCTGCAAGTCGTCTACCGCCAGGATATAACCGGGGTCGGAGGTAATCGCACGCTGGGTACCCGCCTCGGAAGTTGTGCTGTCGTCGCTATTGGCGGCGTGAACTGCATGTAACAGACGGGTAAGCGCCTCTCTGATATCGGCGAACTCGCTCCCCAGGTCTTCGGCCAGCAGCTCGGCATAGCCACGGATCGCGGCCAACACATTCATCAGGTCGTGGCGGCTGGTCGTTGATTCTGTCTCGGCCAGCATTGTTGTCAGCCGCCTGCCGCCCTCGAACAGGTGGTCAAAGTCGGTGACGGATTCCGCGCCAAGTCCTTCCCGGTAGCCCGAAAACAGCTCACGCAACTCAGCTATTGAACGCAGCAGTAGGTCGCTCCAGACGGCTGGTGTGGGGCTTGCGGGGCCATTTGCCACAGCTTGTCTCTACCTCTTTGGTGAAATTCCGGGATATTGCTGCCAGCCCGGAGTATAACGAGGAGGGCGGTGCTGTGGAAACGCTGTCGCGGCCTAAGTTTGGGTATCGCTGTGACAGACCACGCCAAATTTGATCTCATGGGTGCGTTTTAACAAAACTTTGGGTTACTATTAATGTCAGTATGTCGGTGCGCACTGCTTTTAACGGGACGGATTCTATAATGTTGCAAAAGGTCGAAATATTTCAGGGTCTTTCACCCGAAGAGCTCGCGGCACTGGAAAGCAGTAGTACCAGCCGCTCTTTCCCTAAAAATACCGTGGTGATTCACGAGAATGATCCCGCTGATTCACTGTTTGTCATCGAAAGTGGCAAGGTGAAAGTGTATTGCAGCGATAAGAATGGCAAAGAATTCATCATGAACACCCAGGGCACCGGCGATTACTTCGGTGAATTGGCGCTGTTGGATGATTCGGCTCGCTCCGCTTCAGTGCGCACCGTCGAAAAATCCACGTTTTGCATTATTTACAAGGAAGATTTCAACCGCGTTCTCGATGAACATCCCGGCATCGGCCGCAAGCTGATTCGCAATTTGTCCCAACGGGTGCGCAAGCTGACAGCCGACGTTAAAAGTCTGGCACTTCAGGATGTCTACGGCCGGGTCGCCAATGTGCTGATGGATTTGTCCGAAGAGCGCGGAGACGGCACCCTGTACATCCCCGAGAAACTGACTCAGCAGGATATCGCCGACCGTGTTGGCGCGTCCCGCGAGATGGTAGCGCGCATCCTCAAGGATCTCACCATCGGTGAGTACATCCGCTTCGAGGGCCGCCACATCATCATCAATACCCGGTTGCCGGCCAAGTACTAGCTTTCTGTAGCGCTCTTTACTCGGGGATCATTCTGGTCCCCGTGTCGTTTACCAGCTTTCATCCGGGCTTTGTTCTGGTCCCCTGTCGCGCCTACCGCAGCGGGAAACCCCCTTTCGGTTGGAACCCCACGCCCTCTCGGGGGTTTCCCGCTGCGGCAGTCGCTGCATGACGGCATAACAATGCAGGGGTGAAACTGAGCTATCTCCGAGAGAAAGGGCCGTTAGCGTTGATATTCTGCGAAATGAACGATGGAAGCAGCCGTCGGTCTGGAGATCCCCTGCGAAGGCGTGGGGTTCCAACTAAGCGGGGGATCTCCAGACCGGCGGTTGCGGCGGGGTCAATGACTCACCAAATTTGCGGGAATCCGATCATTCACGCAGATTTCGATAGGTCGATTACTCACTACGAGATTTGACGGTCAAACCCAAAGATCCCGACCCCAGCCGGGCAGAAACCTCTTCGCCAATCTCCACGGCCTGGGAACTCGTGATCACCTTGCCGTCACTGTCTGTGACAATCGCATAACCACGGTGCAGGGTACTGAGCGGGCTGAGCGAGTCCAGCATCTGCGCCAGGTGGCCGAGATACTCCCTCGTATGCTGCAGTTTCTGCTGCATAGCGGCGTTAAGTCGTTGCCTGCTGCGTTCCAGATCCAGCTGCCGTTGCCGTAAGTAGGGCAGGGGGGAATGGGCTCGCAGGCGACTTTCCAGTAGGCTTAGCTCACTGCGGCGGCGCTGCAGCAGGTTGTTCTGGGCCCGTGTCAGCCTTTGTTCCAGCTCATCCAATCGCTGCGACTGTTCCCGCAGTTGCGCCCCCGGGTGTTTCAGGCGTTGTTGCAGGTGGCCCAGCCGGACTTTTGCATCATTGAGTTTGCGGGCTATCAAGCGCACCAGGGTGGATTCTATGGCCTGCAGTCGCTGCTGCCATTCGCGTTGGTCCGGGCTGAGCAATTCGGCGGCGGCGGAGGGGGTGGCGGCGCGGTGATCGGCCACCATGTCGGCAATGCTGAAATCCACCTCATGGCCCACTGCCGCGACCACAGGGAGATCGCTGGCGGCTATGGCCCGGGCGACAATCTCCTCATTGAAGGCCCACAAGTCTTCCAGGGAACCGCCGCCCCGGCCCACGATCAGAGCATCGAACTGTACCTTGCCCTCGCGGTGCCAGCGGTTGGCGCGCTCTATTGCACTGGCAATTTCCCGCGCCGCACCCTCGCCCTGCACCGCCACCGGGAGCAGGGAAACGGCAATTCCGGGGCTGCGCCGGCGCAACACAGTGAGAATGTCGTGAATGGCGGCCCCGGTGGGGGAGGTGATCACGCCGAGGTGGGAAATACTCTCCGGTAGCGGCTTTTTGTGCTTTGGGTCGAACAGCCCTTCGGCCAGCAGCCTGGCTTTCAGCTTCTCAAACGCGGCCTGCAGTGCCCCGGCACCAGCCTGTTCCAGATGCTCCACGATAAGTTGGAACTCCCCGCGCCCCTCATACAGCGAAACCCGGCAGCGCAGACGGATGTGATCGCCGCTGGCGGGGGTGACTCTGATGCGTTGGTTGCGGTTGCGAAACATGGCACAGCGCACCTGGGCGCTGCCGTCTTTGAGGGAAAAATACCAGTGGCCGGAGGAGGGTACGGTGAAATTACTCACCTCTCCCTCCACCCAGACATAGTCAAAGTGGCTTTCCAGCAGGCTTCGCGCCTGCCGGTTGAGCTGGCTGACGGTGAGACTGGCAGGGGGAGTGGCGTTATCGAAGGGATTGTGCAAGATATATTCCGTTGGAACTTTTGTTTACCTGGACTAAGCCGGGGATTTATAATTGCATGTTTACCTCAACGCCGCCACCCGGAGAGCCACCTTATGCTGCGTATCGCCGAAGAAGCCCTTACTTTTGACGATGTCCTCCTGCTGCCCGGTTATTCCGAGGTGGTGGCGACACAGGTCTCGCTCAAAACCCGGCTGACTCGCGGTATTGAATTGAACATGCCGCTGGTATCGGCCGCGATGGATACCGTGACCGAGTTCCGGCTGGCAATTGCCATGGCCCAGGAGGGCGGCATTGGTATTATCCACAAGAGCATGACCATCGCCGAACAGGCTGAGGAAGTGCGCAAGGTCAAGAAATTTGAGAGTGGTGTGGTCAAGGATCCCATCACCATCCAGCAGTCGGCCACTATTGCCGAGCTGATCGAGCTGACCAGCGCCCACGGTATCTCCGGGGTGCCTGTGCTGAATGGCAAGGACCTGGTCGGAATTGTGACCAAGCGGGATGTGCGCTTCGAATCCAACCTGGAGAAGCTGGTGTCCACTATCATGACCACCCGGGACAAGCTGGTGACAGTCAAGGAGGGTGCCAGTTCCAAGGAAGTGCAACGGCTCTTGCACCAGCATCGTATAGAGAAAATCCTGGTCGTTAACGACGCCTTTGATCTGTGCGGGATGATCACTGTAAAGGACTTTGATAAGGCAGAGAGCTTTCCCCTGGCTTGCAAGGACTCCTCTGGCCAGTTGCGGGTGGGCGCATCGGTGGGCACCAGCCCCGATACCGATGACCGCATTGCCGCGCTGGTGCGTGCCGGAGTGGACGTGCTGGTGGTCGACACCGCTCACGGCCATTCGCGCAACGTGATAGAGCGGGTGAAGATGATCAAGGCAGCCTACCCATCAATGCAGGTTATTGGTGGCAATATTGCCACCGGTGACGCGGCCATTGCATTGGCTGAGGCTGGGGTGGACTGTGTCAAGGTGGGGATAGGCCCGGGGTCAATCTGTACCACCCGTATTGTTACCGGCACTGGCGTTCCGCAGATCACGGCCATAGCCAATGTCACTGCAGCCCTGAAGGGGACTGATATTCCGCTGATTGCCGACGGCGGTATCCGCTTCTCCGGCGATATCGCCAAGGCACTGGTAGCGGGCGCCCACGCGGTTATGTTGGGCAGTATGTTTGCCGGCACCGAGGAAGCGCCGGGTGAGGTGGAGCTATACCAGGGGCGTACCTACAAGGCGTATCGGGGTATGGGTTCACTGGGCGCTATGTCCCGCACCCAGGGCTCTTCCGATCGTTACTTCCAGGATGCCAGCAAGGGTGCCGAGAAGTTGGTGCCAGAGGGTATCGAGGGCCGGGTACCCTACAAGGGCCCTGTGTCGGCCATTATTCATCAACTGATGGGTGGCGTGCGTTCCGCTATGGGCTACACCGGTAGCCCCGATATGGAATCCATGCGCACGCTGCCGGAATTTGTACGGGTGACTTCGGCGGGTATGTCCGAGAGCCATGTACATGACGTGTCTATTACCAAGGAGGCACCTAATTACCCGGTTCGTTAGACATGGGCTGAAAAGCCCTGTTAAATCTCAATCAGTAACGGTGCCTGCGGGCGCCGTTTTCGTTTTGTCGCCGATATATACTCAGGAACGACTATGAGCGCAGATATTCACGCCCAGAAAATCCTTATCCTCGATTTTGGCTCCCAGTACACGCAGTTGATTGCCCGTCGCATACGCGAAGTGGGTGTGTACAGCGAAATCCGGCCGTTCGATTTATCGGAGGAGGCGATCCGGGAATTCGACCCTCGCGGCATCATTCTGTCCGGTGGACCCGAATCCGTCTCCGAAGAGGGGTCGCCCAGGGCTCCGGCCTGCGTGTTTGAACTCGGTGTGCCCGTGCTGGGTATTTGTTACGGCATGCAAGCCATGGCGGAGCAGTTTGGTGGCGAAGTCGCCTGCTCCAATGTCAGCGAATTTGGTTACGCCCAGATCAAGCTGGTGTCGACCAGTGGCCTACTGCACGATATTCGCGATCACTTTGACGATCAGGGTAACTCACTGTTGGACGTATGGATGAGCCACGGTGACAAGGTGGTTGAGCTGCCCGACGATTTTGAGCTTATCGCCAGCACTGAAACCTGCCCCATTGCCGGTATGGCCCATCGCAGCAAACCCTTTTACGGAATCCAGTTTCATCCGGAAGTGACCCACACGCTCCAGGGCATGCGGATCTTTGAGCACTTTGCGCTGGAATTGTGCGGCTGTGAGGTGTTGTGGACGGCGGCCAATATTGTTGAAGATGCTATCAGTCGAGTGCAGGCTCAGGTGGGTGATGACAAAGTGCTGCTGGGACTGTCCGGCGGCGTCGATTCGTCCGTGGTGGCGGCCTTGTTGCACCGCGCCATAGGCGATCAGCTCACCTGTGTATTTGTCGACAACGGTCTGCTGCGCCTCGACGAGGGTGACCATGTGATGGAAATGTTCGCGCGCAATATGGGGGTGAAGGTGATTCGCAGCGATTGCGAAGAGCTGTTTCTCGGCAAGCTGGTCGGTGTCGCAGACCCGGAAGAGAAGCGCAAGGTAATCGGTAACACCTTCATAGAGGTTTTCGATGAAGAAGCGACCCGCCTCAAGGATGTCAACTGGCTGGCACAGGGCACCATTTACCCCGATGTGATCGAGTCGGCGGGTGCCAAAACCGGCAAGGCGCATGTCATCAAGTCGCATCACAATGTGGGTGGCCTGCCAGACGATATGGCACTGGAGCTGGTAGAACCTCTGCGCGAATTGTTCAAGGACGAGGTGCGAAAAATCGGCCTGGAACTGGGCCTGCCCTACGACATGGTCTATCGCCATCCCTTTCCCGGGCCGGGGCTGGGAGTGCGCATACTGGGCGAGGTCAAAAAAGAGTACGCAGATTTGCTGCGCCTGGCGGACGCGATTTTTATCGAGGAATTACACCGCGACGACTGGTACCAGAAAACCAGCCAGGCTTTTGCCGTATTCCTGCCAGTGAAGTCAGTGGGTGTGGTGGGCGATGCGCGGCGCTATGAATACGTGATTGCCCTGCGGGCTGTTGAGACCGTTGATTTTATGACCGCGCGCTGGGCGCACCTGCCCTACGACCTGTTGGAGAGAGCTTCCAACCGCATCATCAATGAAATATCCGGCGTATCGAGGGTGACCTACGATGTGAGCAGCAAGCCACCGGCTACAATCGAGTGGGAGTGATCGGAATTAGTAACCCATTGAAATATAAAAATAAAATCAGCTCAATTGATAATCTAATCCGCATCATCAATGGTATTTTTCATGGTATTACTCGGGGGTTGTAAAGCAAAAACCAACGATACCATGAGTGGCAAAATGGCGCTGTCATGGTATCGAGGGTGCCCAACTGAGCTGATAGTTCGATGACCGACCTAAGAGCCATAGAGCGCAACACCGCGGTTCCTAACCTGAGTCAGGGTATCCTGTGTTTTTTAGAAACTTCTCGGCAGGAAGGGAGTTGAATCCGACCGCACGACGCAGTGGGTGAAGGCATGACGAAATCCTCGAAACAGAAATGGATCTTCCCCGCACGCTTCCGTGCTGGAGCCTATAGCTGGAAATCCTCCAGGTTAGCTTGCCAACGACTTCGCGAAGCTGTTTCCGAAATCAAAAAGGTTGCGAAGAAGGACCCTGTTCTAGCCGCAGAGGGCGCGGTTCGCCTGATAGAAAAGCTTTGGCCTGCCTTGGAGCATGTGGACAGTTCCAGCGGTGCCTTGGGTTCCGCGGTGAACAAAACACTTTATGACCTGATTCCCCTAATCATCAATGCGCCGGCTGAGGCCAAAACGCGCGACAAATGGCTCGAACGGATATGGCAGGCCATGGAAGATGATGGCGTCGATTACCTTGGCCCGGTAGGTGACCGCTGGGGCGAGCTATGTGGATCGTTGGAAACAGCCAATCAGTGGGCAGAGGAATTGATGCCAACGGTGAAGTCGTGCTGGACCGACCCGAATCCGGGTAACTATTTTCATGGCGCAACGGCCTGTCTGTCCTGTCTGTTGGTGGCCGGACGCTACCAGGATTTGTTTGACCTGCTGGCTCTGGACCGCAAACCCTTCTGGCATTATCGCCGCTTCGGTGTTGAAGCAATGTTGGCGATGGGCAAGAAGTCGGAAGCCCTGAAATACGCCGAGGCATCGAGAGGGCTCAACCAACCTGGTTCGGCGATTGACCAAGTCTGCGAAGAAATCCTGATTTCCTCCGGCCTGCAGGACGCGGCTTATCGGCGCTATGGGTTAAGCGCGGCCCAGGGCAATTCGTATCTCGCGCGGTATCGTGCTGTGGCGAATCGGTATCCGATGATGGAGCCGGCAGAAATGCTTGCTGATCTAATCAAGACCACGCCGGGGGAAGAGGGGAAGTGGTTTGCGACTGCAAAGGAGCTCAAACAATTTGACCTAGCACTGGAACTGGCTAATCAGAGTCCCTGTGATCCGAAAACGCTGACCAGGGCGGCCAGGGACTATCTTGACTCGGCACCGGCATTTGCTCTCGGTACCGCCATCGCGGCGCTGCGTTGGTTGCGTGAAGGATGGGGTTACGAGGTGACCAACATCGATGTGGTGGAGGCGTATGACCGGGCGATGGACGCTGCCACCCGATTGAATAAGGCTGACGAAGTCAGCGAGCAGATTCGGCTACTCGTCGAGGTGAACGACAATGCCGGCAAACAGAACGCGGCCAGACAGTTTGTTCGCCAGGCTTTGCAGGGGCGAATGCGAGACCATGGGGACGACATTTCCCCCGTGGGCAAAAATGGATGACTATTTTGGCGTTTATAACGGTAACATATATGATACCATGTGGGTCACATGATCGAGGTTAGAGAATACCTTGATGCCGAGGGAAGCAGTCCATATGCCAAATGGTTCGATCGCCTGAACGTCGCCGCGGCGGTCAAGGTGGCGACAGCAATCCATCGGATGGAGCAGGGTAACCTCTCTAATGTTAAAGGAGTCGGTGCTGGCGTCTATGAATACCGGATTGATTTTGGTCCAGGGTATCGGATTTACTTCGGCAAGGAGGGCGATCGGTTGGTGTTATTGCTCGCGGGCGGCACCAAGAAGCGCCAGGACGCGGATATTTCGGCTGCAAAAGGGCATTGGCGAGACTACAAACGCCGAAAACGGCAAGAGGTGTAACGATGGCTCTGACAAAAGATTTTAAGGACACCATTCAGGCACGCGCCCAACGGGATCCTGCTTTCCGTAAGGCTCTGCTGCAGGAAGGAGCCGAATGCCTGCTCGCCGGTGACGTCGATACCGGCAAGGCAGTGCTGCGCGACTATATCAACGCGACGATGGGGTTCGAGGAGCTCTCCCAAGTCTTCGACAAATCGAGCAAGAGCCTCATGCGCATGTTCGGGCCGAAAGGGAATCCCCAGGCGAGTAACCTGTTTGCTGTGATCCACTACCTGCAGGAGCAGGAGGGTATACACCTCGAAGTCAAAGCACGGAAGGTGGCCTAGGGAGCTGTGAGGCAGCGGCCAATTGGCCAATATTCAAAGTATCTTTAAGCATTTTCTGAGCATGGTATTTTTCATGGTATTACGAATTAGAGGGAAAATAAGCCATTGAATATAAAGGATAAAAAGGGCTTATTTACAATCGAGTGGGAGTGACCGGAATTGATCGGCAATGTCTGGCACTGCCAGGCATCTACAGGCACCAAAAGATACTAAACCCAGCTTAGCGAGGTCTTTTGCGCGGCTATGTGGGGTGCGCCACGGAATCATGGAGAATTGCTCAAACTTGGCATAGAGGTATCTCAGGCCACAGTACCCAAGTACATAGTTCGACACAGGAAGCCGCCGTCGCAAGGCTGGAAAACGTTCATGGAAAACCACGCAAGCGAGTTGGTCTCGTTGGATTTTCTTACGGGTCCCACCGCGACATTTCGCGTGCTTTATGTCCTGGTCATTCTCGGCCATGATCGATGACAAATTCTCCACGTGAATGTTACACATAATCCGACGGCTGTCTGGACAGCTCGCCAGCTTACTGAAGTCTGTGGCTGGAATAATGAACCTCGATACTTGCTGCGTGACCGGGATGGTGTATACGGCCTCGAGTTTTCACGCCACGCCAGAGTATTCGGTTTGGAGGAAGTCATCACCGCTCCTCGGTCAACCTGGCAGAACGCTTACATGGAACGCGTTATTGGATCGATCAGGCGGGACTGCCTTGACCATGTGGTCGTGATCAGTGACCGGCAGCTAAGACGAATATTGAAAGAATACTTATCCTATTACAACCAAGTAAGAACTCATCTTTCACTCCACAAAGATGCGCCGGTACCCAGGCCAGCGAAGCCTCCTGACCTAGGCCGTGTAACCAAGATTCGGAGAGTAGGGGGACTGTATCACGAATATACACGACTGGCGGCTTAGGTCGGCTACAAAATAGCGTAAGACGAATTAATAGAAGGGACAAGGATAGTTGCGTTCGATGATTGCTTTATGTGCTATCGTGAGAAAGCTCGCAAAAACATTTAGTCGTCCGGGTAGCAATGACATCAGGGCAATCGCCAATTGAATTGGTGGCTTGAGCAACGTAAACGGTTAGCTGTCCCCGCCATGTCCCGAAAACCATGACTACTGAAAGCAATATTGGAAAGGGGATAAAAATGCTGGTGAGTATTTATCGCTATATTCCTGGGTTAGATGACGCTCCCCGCATGCAAGACTACACGCTTGAACTAGAACAAGGCGAGGACATGATGGTTCTCGACCTTCTAGAACGATTGAAAGAGCAAGACACGACCTTAACCTTTCGACGGAGTTGTCGAGAAGGCGTGTGTGGTTCCGACGGTATGAATGTCAACGGCTCGAATTGTTTGGCGTGCATTACGAGTGTTTCTACGCTGATAAATGGAGGTTATTTGCCCTCCGGCCAGACTGTTTGACGTGGTCTAATGGATCTGCACAACCCAGTTAAGGGATAATACC